>Ga0256404_1000538_pt1 | contig 98826 bp, 82 predicted proteins | sample RumenRJG_01DNA_FD_185990 | JGI IMG/M metagenome (GOLD analysis project Ga0256404, IMG submission 185990) | Bovine rumen microbial communities from Lethbridge, Alberta, Canada - RJG_01 | ecosystem: Host-associated > Mammals > Digestive system > Stomach > Rumen | place: Canada: Alberta | collected... | reverse complement strand
CATAGAGCGCGCCCTTGGCCAGAGAGCCCTCCGCGAAGACGTCCCGGTTGCCTTTGTAGGAGGCCCACTTGCTGCCGTCGTGCCAGTCTTCATAGATAAAGAAGCAAAGGCCGCCCAGCAGGACGAGCCCCAGCAGGAGGCACATCAACGCGCGTTTTTCAACTTTTTTCATCGTTTGCCTCCTTTCCTGCTGTCATCGAATATACCGTTATCTCCAAATATGTCATCGAGGGTCAGAGGACCGTCTTCCTCCGGTGCCTCAGGGTTTGACGCCCCTGTTGCCGGTTTCGGAGGTTTCGGATCGAACTTGCCAAAGAAATCGTCATCGCTGACATCGGTGTAGCGCACAGCCTTCGGTGTGTGCGGTTCCTCCCGGCGCACGCCCGGCGTGCCCTGGGAAGCAGACTTCGGCGCGGACGCAGAAGGCGCCGGCTCCGGAGCGGACGCGTGAGAGCGCGGCTGGTAGGTCTGGATGACCGGTCCCGCGCTGCGGGCCGGTTCTTCCGGTCGGGATTTTTTGCGCGAGAAGGTTGGACGCGTCACATCGCCGGAAGCGGGCTGAACGGGCTGCGCAGGCCGTTCAGGCGGAGCCTGCTTGGCCGGTTGCTTCCATTCCGGAGGCTCCAGATCGCGATCGTCCGGGCCTGCGGAAACCGGTTGTTCAGACGTGGCTCTTGGCTCGGCTTTCCGGCTTTTGCGCGATGGCTTTCTGTATTCTTCGCCTAGAAGGGCATAAAGGTCTTCGGGATCGTACATATCGACGGCGGAGACGGACTCCACGGAAGAGATGCCCTTGTCGGGATCCTTCTCCTGGATACGCACTGCGAGGCTGGCGTTCTGGCGGGTATCCGCCGCCTTCAGGAAGGCCAGCATGCCCCAGGACACGATCATACTCGTGCCGCCTGAGGATACGAACGGGAAGGTCACGCCGGTGAGCGGCAGCAGGTCCACCGATCCGAAGACGTTGAGGATCGTCTGGAACATGAACATGGTGGTTGCCGCGCAGGCCGCGATGCAGTAGTAGGTCGAACGGCCGGCGATGATGGAGCGGTAGGCGAAGACGCCCATGGTGATAATGCACAGCACCGCCAGAACAGCGATCACAAGGCCCCACTCCTCGGACAGCATGCCGAAGACAAGGTCCGTGCTGGAGGCGGCCACGTCGCTGAGGTTTCCTTCGCCGGCGCCAAGCCCCGGGATACCGCCGCTGGCGATCGAGGTCATGGTCTGCACCTGCTGGAATCCCTTATCCGTCGGATCTTCCCAGACGTGCCCCCAGACCGAGAACCGGTCGGCAACATAAGGTTTGAACCGGAGGACCATCAGGCCCATCAGGGCAGCTGCGCCCAGTACGAGGAACAGTTTGGTGAAGTCTCCGCTTCGCAGGAAGGAGATGACCAGGAAGGTCGCGAAGAAGATGATCGCGGTTCCGAAGTCGCCCATGATCGCCAGGCATCCCAGGCAGAAGAAGCTGAAGCCCATGAAGATCAGGAGATTCCGCCGCTGCTGCAGCTCGTTCAGAGAAGCGGCGCCTACGAATATGAAAATGATCTTGATGATCTCAGATGGCTGGAAGGTGAACCCGCCGATGCTGATCCAGTTCTGTGAACCGAAGGCGACCGTTCCGATGGCCAGGTTCAGGATGAGCAGGATCACGCCGAAACCGAGCATGAGCGGGATGAGCTTCTTGGCCTTGTGCAGATCTCGCAGGAGCCAGCACATGGCGAAGAAGAATATGACCCCGAGCAAAACGCAGATCGACTGCTTGAGCACGGCGTAGGGGTAAGCCGACGCGGTCAGCGCCAGGCTGAGCGTCGACAGGAAAAAGGCGATCAGTTCCACCTCGAAGCCGGTCCGTTTCAGGACCCGCAGGGTGATCACGTACGCCCACATGACGACGCAGATCAGTGCAAAGGCCGCCGTGAGCTGTGCGGGGTATTCGTCGCCCAGTGAAATGTGGAACTGGATCACGGTCAGAAGCTGGAACACTGTGATGGCCAGCATGGAAAGCCACGGTGAAGTCCGCTTCGTGTGGCGTTTTCTCTTTTCGATGTTTTCCAGACGCTCGCGGGTGCTGAGCGGATAGAGCTGGAAATCTCCGCCGCCGACGGTCAGCGTGTCGCCGGCGCGCAGGATGGCCGGCTCGGTGACCTTGCGGCCGTTGATGTAGGATCCGTTCTTCGAGTTCAGGTCCGTGTACTCCCAGACGCCCTCCGAGTCACGGATGAGTGTGCCGTGGCTTCTGGAGACGCCGCCCAGATTGAGGATGATATCGCATCCCCGGGAGCGTCCCATCAGATTCTCCCAGTGGGTCAGGGGCACCGTGCTGGCGTCCGGGCACTTCAGATACGCCCAGATCTCAGAAGGGTTGCGCATTCTGAGCAGGGCGAAGATCTGGTGCAGCAGGATCAGGATCGCCAGACCCATGCATACCCAGCGCACGCCTGTCGTGAAGTACAGAGAAACATATTCAATTAAGCCGTCGTATTCTCCCATAGTCGTTCGTGTAAGTGTATTCGTTTCAGTATATAAGCAATTGTGTACAGGTTCCGTCTGCGGAACACTGCAATGGTTAACCGATAATGTGCTGCAGCGCGATCGCGACGATCGGGATCGTGATGAGCGACAGGATCGTCGTCAGCATAACGCCCTTGGTCGCAAATTCCACGTCCGCGCGATACCGTTCGCTGAGGATGACCGAAAGCATGGCGCACGGCATGGCCGCCTCCATGATGATGACCGTCCCGAACAGTGTTCCGCCGCCGATGATCAGTTTGACCAGGATCAGGGCGATGGCAGGCGCCACCAAAAGCTTCAGCAGGCAGACCAGATAGGCCGGCCGGTTGGTGAACATGTCCTTGAAGCTGATCCGCGCCAGGTGTGCGCCGACGACCATCATGGCCAGAGGGCTCGTCGCGCTGCCGATCATCTCCACCGGTCCGCCGATGATCGGCGGGAGCGTGATTCTGCTGACGTAGAACAACAGCCCGATCAGAACGCCGATGAAGCAGGGGTTGATCAGACCGCTGATCGTCTCCTTGAAGCCCATCTTCTCTTCGCCTTTCGCAGCCTGGCGGATGAGCGTCACGCCGATGGTGAACATGAGCACGTCAAAGGACGAGTCGCAGATGGCGCCGTAGAAGACGCCTTCCTTTCTGAACAGTCCGTCCAGGACCGGAAGGCCCAGGAATCCCGTGTTTCCGAAGACCATCATGAACGCCATGATCCCGCTCTGGGAAACCGGCAGTTTGATGATGGACGTGAGGATCTTCGAGATGATCATGGCGATGATGACGACGCCGATGAAGATCAGCACTACGTAGCCGCAGTTTTGCAGCTTTTCCATGGAGAACTCCATCTGCATGGCGGCTATGACAAGGCAAGGGTACGTCACATTCGTGATGATGTTGGACACCCCTTGTGTGTGGTTCGTGTTGATGATCCCGAGCTTCATAATAATGTAGCCGGGAAGGATCATAATGAATACTTTCGCCAGAGCCAGAATGACGTCCAGCGCCCCCATGCTTGTCATAAAAAGAATCACCCTTCGCGTTTGCAAAAACTTACCATAATTATAATGTTTTTTGAGGGGTTGCACAAGGAAACTAAATGGATATTAAGGGGCTGATGTGTTATTATCTAGGCATGGATCAGAGCACAAATCAAAGCCGCAGAAAACCAAAAGACTTCAGCCGCCCGACCATGCGGATATTCCTGGATTATTTCAAGCCCCATCTGGGGCTATTTGTACTGGACCTGACCTGCGCGCTCATCGCCTCGGCGGTGGATCTGATCTTCCCGCTGGTAGCGCGGCACGCCATGTACCACATGCTGCCGGATAAAGCCTTCGAAGCCTTCTTCCACGTGATGATCATCGTGGCCATCGCTTTTCTGATCAAGGCGATCATGCACTACATCATCACCTACTGGGGGCACATGTTCGGCGTGCGGGTCGAAGCGGATCTCAGGGACGATCTGTTCTCCCAGATGCAAAGTCTGGACTTCTCGTTCTTCAACCGGAACAAGACCGGCCAGCTGCTCTCGCGGATGACGGGCGACTTGTTCGAGATCACCGAGATGTCCCACCACGGACCAGAGGATCTGTTCATCGCCTGCGTGACCATCATCGGCGCGGTCATCATCATGTTTACCATCCAGTGGAAGCTGGCCCTGGTGATCCTGATTTTGCTTCCGATCGCCCTGATCGTCGTCATGCTGAACCGGCGGCGGATGATCCGCACGTCCAGAAGGGTCAAGGAGAAGCTGGCGGAGATCAACGGTGAGGTGGAATCGGGCCTTTCGGGCATTCGCACCAGCAAAGCTTTTGCAAACGAAGATACGGATTACGTTAAATTTGCGGAGGCAAACGAAGCGTTCAAAACGTCCAAGTGCGACAACTACAAGGCTTTCGGATTGTTCGCGTCATCACTTGAGTTCTTCATGAGCATCATGCCGGTGGTCATTCTGGCGGTCGGCGGATGGATCATCATGCGGGACGAGATGAACTACGCGGATCTGATCACGTTCTATTTATATATCTCGACCTTTATCACCCCGATCCGCAAGCTGGCCGGCTTCATGGAGACCTTCATGAACGGCTGGGCGGGTCTGAACCGGTTCGTGGAGATCATGCGCCTGCAACCGGAGGAAACGATGGCCCCCGGCACCGGGAAGGCGATCACGGGCTTTGATATCGACATCGATCAGGTGTGGTTCTCCTACGAAGGGGGCGACCGGGGCGGCGACGTCGAGGTCATCCGGGGCGTGAGCCTCCATGTGGAAGAAGGGGAGACGGTCGCCATCGTCGGACCTTCCGGCGGAGGCAAAACCACCCTTTGTCAGCTGATCCCGCGGTTTTACGACGTGGACGCGGGGACGATCCGGATCGGCGGCACGGACATCCGTGAGTTCGAACGGCACACCCTCCGCAAGAACATCGGCATCGTGCAGCAGGACGTGTTCCTGTTCCCGGATACGATTGCGGAGAACATAAGATACGGCAGGCCCGGCGCCACGGATGAAGAGGTCGTGGAAGCGGCGAAGAAGGCGGAGATCTATGAGGATATCATGGCCATGCCGGAGGGTTTTGCATCCTATACCGGAGAGCGGGGCGTTCTCCTTTCGGGCGGGCAAAAGCAGCGCGTCTCCATTGCCCGCATCTTCCTGAAGAACCCGCCGGTGCTCATTCTGGATGAAGCTACCTCGGCGCTGGATACGGTGACGGAAGCACGCATCCAGGGAGCCTTCGATAAACTGGCAGAAGGAAGAACGACCATCATCATCGCCCACCGGCTGTCCACGATCAAAAGCGCGGACCGGATCATCCTGATCGATGAGGGCGAGATCAAGGAAGAAGGAACACACGAGGAACTGATGAATCTGGGCGGACAGTACGCTTCGTTATATAAGGTATAAGAATATAAAATATAAGGGATATACAGTTTAAGGGATGGATAAAAAGAAACAAAAAGACATACTGGTTCTGGCAATCAGAGCCGGCGACATCATGATGAAAAGCGGCGCGGAGGTCTACCGGGTGGAGGACACCATCGAGCGCATCTGCAGATCCTGCGGCATCGAGCATGTGAACGTGTTCGCCACGCCGACGGGGATCTTCGTGTCGACCGATAATGAAGAATCGACCAATACGGTGACCCATATCAAGCGGATCCGCAGCAGTGAGACGGATCTGTCCAAAATTTCGAAGGTCAACCAGTTTTCCCGCTCTTTCACAACGACCAACATGACGGTCGAAGAGGGGATGCAGATCCTGGATGACATCGAGGAGGTCAAGCGCTATCCGTTCACGTTGCGGGCCGTTTCAGCCGCCATCGTCGCAGGCTGCTTCAGCGTGATCTTCGGCGGCGGGCCGATGGATTTCCTGGTGGCGATGATCGTGGGCATCCTGTGCTACATGGCGTCCCGCTTCCTCGAAAAGTATGAGATCAATTTTTTCATACGGGGCTTTTGCTGCTGCGCCTTCGCGGCATTCTGCGCCCTGGTGGCGAGCGCCTCGGTCCCCGGGGTCAGCTACGTGGCGGTGATCACCGGCTGCATCATGCTGTTCGTTCCGGGCGTGGCGATCACAAACTCCATACGGGACTTCCTGTCCGGCGACATGCTTTCCGGCTTGGCCCGTCTGACGGAAGCCGCCATCATCGGCGTGGCCCTGGCGGCCGGCGTCGGCGTTGTCCTCAAGGTATGGTATCTGATGGGAGGGATTTCACTATGATGCATCTCCTCACACAGTTTTTCCTGGCGCTTTTCGCGACCCTGGGCTTCGCGGTGATCTTCCGCGTCCCCGTGCGCCACATTCCGGCCTGCGTTGCCACCGGCGCGCTGGGCTGGATCACATACCTGATCTCGGATTACTATTTCGACTCACCGATCATGGGATGCTTCTTTGGAGCCTGCATGGTAGGGCTTTGCAGTATCATTGCCGCCCGCGTCTTCAAGGAAGCCATGACCATTTTCACCATACCCGGGATCCTGTGTCTGGTTCCCGGCGCGAAGATCTTCTACACCATGGACGCCTTCCTGAAAGAAGATCTGGAGGGGTTCGGGGAGATCGGCATCCAGACACTCATGATGGCAGGAGCGATCGCCATGGGACTGCTGGTCATCGGCGCAGTCATCAAGGTCTTCTTCGCCATCATTTCAAAGACCGTTTCCATCAAGGACAAGCTCTAGTTTACAGGAAGAAAACTTACAGGAGGAAAACATGAAAGCAATCATTACTGTTGTCGGCAAGGATCAGGTCGGGATCATGTACCGGGTCTCGGGGATACTCAATGAAAAGCATGTGAACATCGAGGACGTGACCCAGACGATACTGCAGGATTACTTCACTATGATCATGGTCGTGAAGATCGACGATTCGGAAGCGAACTTCCACGAGGTGGACGAAGCGCTGCATCAGATGGCGGCGGAGCAGGGTCTGTCGATCCATTTACAGAAGGAAGAAATCTTCGATACCATGCATAAAATCTAAGGGGGAAGGATATGGCGATTTACAAAGACGTTCTGGAAACGATCCACATGATCGAAAAGGAAAATCTGGACATCCGGACGACGACGATGGGGATCTCCCTGCTCGACTGCTTCGGCAGGGACCACAAAGCGGCGTCCGAGCGTGTGTACGATAAGATCACGCGGCTGGCGGAGAACCTTGTCGCGACGGCCAACGAGGTGGGCGACGACTACGGCATCAAGGTCGTCAACAAGCGCATCTCCGTGACTCCGATCGCGCTGGCCGCCGCGGAAACGACGGAAGATTGGCTGCTTTATGCAAAAGCATTGGATAACGCTGCAAAAGCCGTCGGCGTGGATATCATCGGCGGATTTTCGGCACTGGTGCAGAAGGGCTGCACCCCGGCCGAGGATAGCTTCATCGAGGCGGTGCCCTATGCGCTGGCGGAAACAGAGGCGATGTGTTCGAGCATCAATCTGGGATCCACGAAGGCAGGCATCAACATGGACGCGGTGAAGAAGATGGGACCGATGATCAAGAAGACGGCCTATCTGACGAGAGACAACAACAGTTTCGGGTGCGCCAAGTTTGTTGCTTTTGCAAACGCAGTAGAAGACAACCCGTTCATGGCGGGGGCCTTCCACGGCGTTGGGGAGGCGGAGAACGTGATCAACGTAGGCGTGTCCGGACCGGGCGTAGTGAAGGAAGCGCTTGTCGGTATGGAAGGCGCAACGGCGGACGAGATCGCGGAGAAAATCAAGCAGACTGCGTTCAAGATCACAAGAGCAGGACAGCTCATCGGAAGAGAGGTATCGAAGCGGCTCGGCATTCCGTTTGGGATCCTGGATCTGTCGCTGGCGCCGACCCCTGCGGTGGGCGACAGTGTCGCGGAGATCCTGGAGGTCATGGGCCTTGCGCGCTGCGGAACTCACGGGAGCACGGCGGCTCTGGCCATGCTCACGGATGCTGTCAAGAAGGGCGGCATCATGGCGTCCGGTCACGTGGGCGGTCTTTCGGGAGCGTTCATTCCGGTCAGTGAAGACCGACAGATGATCGCGTCGGCAGAAGAGGGCTGCCTGACCTTCGACAAGCTGGAGGCGATGACCAGCGTCTGCTCCGTGGGACTGGACATGATCGCCATCCCGGGCGACACGCCGGATGATACGATCTCCGCTATGATCGCGGATGAAGCGGCCATCGGCGTCATCAACAACAAGACGACGGCCGTGCGCGTCATCCCGGTCTACGGAATGAAGGCCGGCGACAAAGCCGACTGGGGCGGACTCTTCGGCACCTCACCGGTCATGGATGTCAACAGCTTCTCGAGCAGCGCCTTCATCCAGCGCGGCGGACGCATCCCCGCGCCGGTGCACTCGTTTAAGAACTGACGGATGTGACAGGGGGGACGGACCCTTTATCACACATTGACGCGCACCCAGCGGCGCGCCGTTCGGATGAATTCACGGGCAGCCTTTGTGCTGCCCTTTAATGATCTTGTTCCGATGCCGACCTTTCGCTTCAGGGAAGGTGAGAATTCCATGTAGCGGATGGGGAAGGGCATATCGTTCAGCTGGATCTTCGGGGTGATGCAGATGCCGAGACCCTTGCTTGCCATCGCGATCGCGGCGTAGTCGTTGTCGACGGTGAAGGCGGTCATCGGCTTGATTCCGTCCCTGAAGATCAGCGCGTTGAAATCCGGCTTGTCATACGACATCATAATATACGGGTAGTCGCCGATCTTATCGCGGGGGAAGGTTTTGCGGGAGGCCATGGGGTGGTCTTCTGACATGACGACCATCAGCGGCTCCTGCATCAGTTCGAAAAATTCGATGTCCGTCGATACCGGCGGATTGGCCATAAAACCGCAGTCGACCTGCCGGCTGTAAATCATCTCTTCGTTTTCCCGGTCTTCATCAAAGCTGACGATCTCGATGTTGACGTTTGGGTAGCTCTCCTTGAAGTCGCGGATGATCCCCGGAAGCCAGTGGACATAGACACTGCTGAACGTGGAAACGCGGACCGTTCCGGAATCCAGCCCCTTGATATCATTGATCGCTGCTTCGAGGTAGTGCTCCTCATCGGCGACGTTCCGAATATATGGAAGGAGCGTTTTGCCCTCCGGCGTCAGGCGGACGCCGCCGTACTCCCGGTAGAACAGTTTGAGTCCGCACTCTTCCTCCATGGCGTTGATAATGTAGCTGACGCCTGCCTGGGTGTAGCCCAGGATATCGGCAGCTTTCTTAAAGCTTCCTGTCTCTACGACTTTCAGAAAGACAGACGCGTTCAGTTTTTCCATGAGTCCCTCCCGTTTGCTTCGAAATACAGGCAGAATATAGGTATAAGTAATTTTGGTATCACCTATAAGAAATAACCGTTTTACTTTTATCTTCTGAGTCATTATAATACAGTCACTGACCAAGTTAAAGATAGATTTTATATATATATAGAAATTGGAGGTAAGAACTATGAGAAACAACATGAACAACGAAATGATGAAGTCCTGCAGAAGCGCACTGTCATTCCTGGCAGGAGTCGATAACACAACCATGAGAGACGTTGCGGTTATGAACATGAGATCCCGTTTCGATGCGAACCAGCAGAGCATGTCCGAAGTTGCCGACAGCATCTGCAACGAGAGAGCTGCTGCAAACGAAGACTTCAGCTTCTAATTGTACGACCTACAAAGTACAACCTACGTAGAAGAACACGGAAGTACACGACCTATAACAAATAATCCTACAGAAAAAATGCAGTTCGACTGCTTTTTTCTTGTTTTTGCATCTACAAAACCCGGCGCAGTGGGCTATAATGGGAGAAGTAAGCATTGCGCAGAAGCAAACTAAGAAAATTAAGACAATGAAGAAAACGAAGAAAACGAAGAAAACAGGAGGAAACTATGTCATATCAGGAACATTTTGAACAAATCGTGCAGGATCAGCTGGCGAGAGTCGAGAGAATGAAGAATGCACCGGCCGCTCCGGATTTTGCATCGATGGATAAAGTCGTGATCGGAGCGATCGACGGCGACGGCATCGGCCCGATCATCATGGATTCCTGCAGAGAGATCCTGAACAAGCTGCTGGCTGAAGAGATCGAGGCAGGCAAAATCGAGATCCGTACGATCAAGGGTCTGACCATCGAGAACAGAGTGGAAAAACTGCAGGCCGTTCCTGACGATGTGCTCGCGGAGATCAAGGAGTGCGACCTGCTCCTGAAGGGACCGACCATGACCCCGGGCAAGGGCGACAACCTGCCGAACATCGAGAGCGCCAACGTCAAGCTCCGTAAGGAACTGGATCTGTTCGCCAACGTCAGACCGGTCGTGATCCCGGAAAAGGGCATTGACTGGATGTTCTTCAGAGAGAATACAGAAGGCGAATACGCGCTGGGCAACAGAGGTATCGATATCAACGATGACATTTCCATCGACTTCAAGGTGACGACGACAGCAGGAACCCGCCGGCTTGCCCGTGCGGCTTTCGAGCACGCCAAGAACAACGGCAACAAGAATGTCACCATCGTTACGAAGGCGAACATCATGAAGAAGACCGACGGCAAGTTCCTGGAACTCTGCTATGAAATGGCGAAAGAGTATCCGGAGATCAAGACCAACGATAGATATGTCGACATCATGAGCGCCAACCTGATCAACGAACTGGTCAACAAAGACTTCAACGTCTTCATTCTGCCGAACCTCTACGGCGACATCATCACGGACGAAGCGGCCCAGATGCAGGGCGGCGTTGGCACAGCAGGTAGCGCCAACATCGGCAGCAGATACGCCATGTTCGAAGCGATCCACGGATCCGCTGAGAGAATGATCAAGGAAGGCCGCGGCCAGTTTGCCAATCCGGCAAGCATCTGCAGAGCAGCGGTCATGATGCTCCGCCACATGGGTGCCTTCGAAAAGGCAGACATTCTGGAGAAGGCACTTGACGCTGCAGCCGAAAACGTCCACATCATCCGTGACGGAAGCGGTGACACCGCAGCCGACTTCACAGAGTTCGTACTGGGACAGCTGTAAGGCGCCACGGCAGACGCCGGACGGCGGCTTTTGCGAGCCGCGGATGTGTGGCTTTTGCGAACCGCGGATGTGTGGCTTTTGCGAACGACAGGTGAGCGAAATGGATATACGCAGTTTTACTGAAACAACTGAAACAAGCGGAGCCCCGGTTTCTTCGGGGCTCCTTGCGAAACTGCAGGAAGACATTCTGACGGGGCAGATGCGGCCCGGCCAGAAGATCATCGAGCAGCAGCTTTGCAAGAAGTACGGGGTCAGCAGAACGCCGCTGCGGGAAGCGCTGCGGCAGCTCGAGACCGATGGGCTCGTCGAGTACATCCTCAACCGGGGTTACTTCGTGCGGGGTCTGTCCGAGCAGGATTTCGAAGACCTGTTCGACATGCGCCGGGCGTATGAGATCCAGGCGGTCAAATGGGCGATCGAGCGAATGTCGGAAAAAGAGCTGGAACGGCTCGAGGAGACCTTCGAGTTCATGGAATTCTACACCATGCGAAACGACGTCGAGAAGATGCTCGTCATCAACTCCGGATTCCACCAGCTCATCTACGAGGCTTCCAAGAACCGCATGCTGCAAAAGCTCCTCACCACGTTCCAGACCTACCTGAAATACAAAAACCCGGAAACGGTCTACGAGGAGAACTATCTGTCGGTCGTGCTGGAAGAGCACCGCGCCATCTTCAAGGCATGCATGGACCGCGACGCCCGCGAAGGCGGCCGGGCCATGGAAATCCACATCAACCGTGCTAAAGAGCGCAGGTTCGGATGATCCGGTCAAAGAGCTTCTTATTAATACGCTTGACGGGTGCGCCGGACAGGTTCGACAGCACGACGCTCACCAGATCCAGCTCCGGACAGATCCAGAAGCTGGCGCGGAATCCATCGTCGGTTCCCTCGTGCCCGCAGAGCCGGTAGGTACGCGAGGTTCCGTCATCCGCGGTCACGGTCTGTTCGCGCATGAACCAGCCGAGTCCCATTTGTTCACCGTTGTTCTGAACGATCGCATAAGGGTGCCAGATTTTCCGGTAGGTTTCCGGGCGCAGCGGCGGCGTGGTCTTGCCTGACGAGACGTCGGTGCGATTGTCGCCGGGGGCAGATGTGAGTTCGCCGCCGGGGGCGGAAGCACCTCCGCGGGCCGATGCCAGGTGGGCGCGTCCCCACTGCAGCAGATCCCGGACATTCGAAGTCAGCGTCGAGCTCGGCGCGTGCTGACGTGTATAAGGATAGAACCTTACAGGTCCGATCGAACGATCGGGCTTTTTTTCATGGGGCCGGGCCATGTGCTCATTTGAGGCAAAATCCGGAGCGCCTGGCCGTTCGAAGGTTTTCATCTTAGACGAGGTCATACCTGCCGGTTTGAGCAGATAGCGGGCAATGAAATCCTCGTAGGAGAGCAGAGTCGCTGCACCGACTGCGCCCGGCGTGCTGGCTGCGTCGCCCGGCATGTGTGCGTCGTCCGATATGCGTGCTGCGTCCGGCATGTGGACCGAGTATTCAGAAACGATCTGTCCGAGGATCTCGTAGGCGATGTTGCTGTAGCGGAAGCGGACTTCCTGCGGTTCCCACAGCATCGGCTGTGACAGCACTTCCTCGTGTTCATAGATATAGCGCCGCAGGGAATCGTCATCGGTTTCGAAATCATACCAGTGGTAATCCTCCACGTCGCCTAGTCCGGAGGTGTGTGTCAGCATGTTCCAGAGCCGAATCTCCTTAAATCGTGTATCGGCGATGGGCAAACCGGGAAGGATGTCGCAGAGTCTGGCGTTCAGATCCAGCACGCCCGCCTCCACCTGCTTCATGATGGCCGAGGAGGTGAACAGCTTCGACACCGACGCGCAGTGAAAGATGTCATCCTCCGATAAGGGCGCGCGGGCAGAATAGTCCCGGTACCCGCGCACGCCGACGAACTCGGCGGCGGCTCCGATCGACACACCGATCGCCAGCCCCGGCAGATCGTTCAGATTCATCGTTTCGTCGAGAAACGCATTACAGTTTTTCGTAAGTGTTTCGTATTTCATAAGGCAAGTATACCATACGTGCCGCCCGGATGAATATTTGTTAATATCACCAAATCGACACAGTCTTCTGTTATATAATAAATGTTGCAGAAATCAGTAACACCAGGAAAGGGGTATAGAAGATGAAAACAAAGAAATCAATCGCAGTTATTCTTGCTTTTGCATTGGCATTTACGATGAGCCTGAGCTCGACGGCTTTTGCGGCAGAGGCGGAAGGATATCTGTCGCTGGGCGCGGATCTGTCGGAGGACGAGCGCAATACGGTGATGGATCTGATGGGCGTGGACGACCCGGACAACTACGAGGTGCTCTACGTGACGAACGCCGACGAGCACAAGTATCTGGACAGCTATGTCAGCTCGGATCAGATCGGAAGCCGGGCGCTTTCGTCGGTGCTGATCAAGGAAAAGAGCGGCGATGACATCGACGTGGAGATCCACAATATCGGATACTGTACGGAAGGCATGTACCGGAACGCTTTGCAGACGGCCGGTGTGGAAGGCGCGGACGTTGTGGTCGCGGGACCATTTGAGATCTCCGGCACGGCGGCGCTGGTCGGGACGATCAAGGCCTATGAAGAAATGAGCGGCGAGACGGTGGATGACGAGGTCATCGAGGGAGCCGTGGATGAGCTGACAACGACCGGTGAGGTCGGCGAAGAGATCGGCGACAAGGAAGCTGCGGAAGGCATTGTTTCCCAGGTCAAGGAAGAACTGGCCGACAATCCGGATATGACCGATGAGGAGATCGAAGAGTCGATCCGTGAGGCTGCCGAGGAAGCAGGCTACGACCTGTCCGAGGAGACGATCCAGAAGATCAAGGAGATGATCCAGAACCTGCAGGGGCTGGATATCGACTGGAACGACTTTAAGGAAAAACTGGAAGGCATGGGTTCCGGCAACTGGCTTCAGAACCTGATCAACTGGTTCAAGGGACTGTTTGAATAGGAACACTTTGATGAAGCGGCGGCGATGAAGGCGCGCCGGATAAGAAGGTGTGTAACGAATGAACGATGGTTTGAGTGAAGAAAAACGGGTCCTGACGCAGGATGAGATGGCCCGGGAGCGGACGGATCTGGCGGAGCTTCGGACCGGTATGGCGACGGAGCGGACAGACCTGGCCTATGAGCGTACAGCGCTGACCAATTCACAGACTTTTCTCGCCTATTGCCGGACGGCAATCGGTACGTTTGCCGCGGGCATCGGAATGTTTGAGTTCATCAACAACCCGGACATCATTCATGTCGGGATGGGGCTGATGGCCGCGTCTCCAGCCATCGTGATCATCGGCGGGATCCATTTCCTGCGGGTCCGTCACAGGATCGCAAGTGAAGCTGCGCGCCGCAAACAGGTCGCGGAGCAGATCGAGCGCGAGTTCGGGCAGGCCGACGAAAAACGAGATTAAAGAAACATCTTCGTCAGGAAGAGTGTCCAAAGCGCCAGAGTGCCAAGGGAGAAGAACGTGGTCGACGCCACGCCTTCCGCGGCGAGCTTGGCGTTTTTATTATAGCGGTTGCAAAGCACGGTGATGATAGCGGCCGACGGCATGGCCATGAGAAATACATGGATCACCATGACGGTGTTGCTCATGGGCAGCAGCATGTCGACGCCGAGGGTCAGAAACGGAACGACCACAAGAGAGATCACGCAGAGGAGCAGATTCTTCGGCGTAAAGATCTCCTTGATTTTGCTGTTGGAAAGGTTGATGCCGACGATAAACATGGCGACAGGCGAGACCGTCGCGGCCACCAGCGACAGGGTATCATCGATAAACGATGGGAAGTGGAATCCGCTGATGAAAATGACGAGTCCCGCGATCGACGCGAGGAACGGCACGCTCAGCATCCGCACCATCAGACGCATGGTGAACAGCTTCTCCCCCTTCTTATGCAAAAGCAACACAACCCCGATGGAATACATGAATGTGGTGAAGATGATGTTCATGATGATGGCCAGAAACAGCGCGTACTTACCGAACAGAACCGTCGTCAGCGGATATCCCATGAAGCCGCAGTTGGTGAACGCCATCTGCACTGTGTAGATCCCTTTTTCATCCTCCGGAATCGACTTGACTCTGCGGATAATGAGGGTCGCGATCCCTGCGATGAGCAGCGTCACCAATGCAAAAGCAATCAGCGACCAGATGATATCATTGAAAACCTGCTCGTTGATTTCGTCACGCTGCATGCTTTGCAGGACCAGGCACGGCACCGCGACGTTCAGCACGAACGCGTTCAGCGTCGTCAGCGCGTCATGGGGCACCAGCCGGATCTTGTACACGAAGTACCCGATTCCAACCAGCAGGAAGATGCTTAGAATTTTCAGTAGAATTTCAAGAAACATATCCGTATTGTACCACAGATGTGACAAAAGGGACGGTACTTTTGTCACATTTATTGGCTGCCGGGTGGTGTTGACAGGTGATGGCGGCGGATGATGTTGACACGAAGTGCGGGACTCCTGTCAGGTGTCAACATTTTTGACAAAAAACAGCGAAAACCTCGAAAATCCGTAGATTCGAGGCTAAAATGTTGACACAGAAGCAATAGTTGAGGATTCGTGTCAACATCGGTTTTTTTGCTCCCGCGGAAAACTCCGGAGTGGCAGCTCCGGAGTTGTTTTATAGAGGAATGGTTGTTGGTTGATATCCTCTATCGTCCTACAGCAATGCGGCCGTCTGCGCCGACGCCGATGACGTTGTCGCCCTGGGCGCGGAGGCTAGTAATGTAATCGATTTCTTCCTGTCCAATCTCTTCGCCCGGGCAGATGAGAGGAATGCCCGGCGGGTACGGGATGAGAGAGGACGCGCAGATTCGTCCGGCGCAGTCCTGCAGCGGGACGAGTTCCTTGACCTGCGGAACTTCGTGCAGCGTCCGGTGCTTTGTCCAAAGCGCCGCGCCGGCAGTGACGTCGCCAGCGGCAGTGACCGGGTCCGCCGCGCCGGCAGCATCTGAGTCGGAGTCTGTGGTTTCCACCCTTGCCGGCCGCTCACTAGCGATCTCCTGCAGCGCCCCGAGCAATCTATCATAATCCTCCCGGCTGTTGCCGATGCCGGTCATGCACATGAGGATGTTTCCCGTCACTAGTTCCGCGTAGATTTCATGCTGCAGCAGCGCTTCTTCCAGCTGATGTCCGTCAAGGCCGCAGGCGCTCATGTCGAGATTGATCTTCGTCATGTCCATCGCCTGGCGTGCGCCGTCCGTGACCTGCATAAACGCTAGCCCTCTGATTCCGGCGGCTTTCTGATAAAAATAATTCAGGTTTTCGCGCCACGCGGCGAAGAGCTCGTCCCCGTGACCAGCCAGGATCTCCGCATTGATATCCAGTGACGCCATGAGCAGATAGGACGGGCTGGTGCTCTCCATCTGCTGCAGTTTGTCCTCCAGATGGTAGAGGTCACTGAAGCGGCTGCCCGCCGGCACATTGAGCACCGCGCTCTGGGTGAAGGAGCACAGGGTCTTGTGGGTGCTGTTGATCACAAGATCCGCCCCCTGGGTTTCCGCTGATTCCGGTACTGCAAAAGCACCACTGGCGCGGCCTTCCTGCCCGGCTCCCCACTTCTCGAAGAACTTCAGGTGCGCGCCGTGGGCCTGATCCACGATCAGGAACTTGCCGGCAGCATGCACGATGTCCGCAATGGCGCGGATGTCGCTGCAGATGCCGTAGTAGTTTGGGCTCGGCAGAATCACCGCCGAGGCGTCCGGATTTTCCGAAAGCAGCCGCGCGATCTCCGCAGGTTCGACCGGTCCGGTGATGCCGTATTCCTCCACCATGGAAGGATACGCGTAAACCGGACGGATCCCGCCCAGCGTAAGGCCGCTGAACACGGACTTATGGCAGTTTCGCGCCATGATCAGCTTGCCGCCCCGTGGGACGCAGGCCATGATGGAGGCAATGATGCCCCCGCTCGAGCCGTTGATCAGAAGATAGGAGGCTTTTGCATCATAGAGCTCGCGGTATTTGGCCATGGTGCTTGCGATGATGCCTTCGGTCTGGAACAGGTTGTCCGCGCCCACGATCTCGGTGATGTCGCAGTCGACCATGTTTTCCAGAAACGCGTCGAAGCCGAAGCGCCGGTAGAGACGCGCGCCCTTGTGCCCGGGCATGTGAAAGGACACCGGGTCCTTGCCCGCGTGATCGATCAGAAATGGTGTGATGCCTTTGCTTGTCATAGTACAGCCTCCTTGTATTTGTCTGGTGTCATTGTATCACAGGTGCGGCTTCGATTACAGAACCCTTGCCCGGAACATGTTATAATTAATAGAAAGATAATCATCGGAGACTCTGGGAACGGAGAGCTAAGGAGAATGACCTTGAAATCGAGACTGGAAAAATGGGGATATAAACCGGACGGCTCACTCAAGAAGAATAAAAAAGGTATCGCCGTAATCCTGGCATTGGTGCTGATCCCGGTGCTCATTGGGATCATAGTGGCAGTACAGCAGGGAGACAACGCGGAGGATGAGATCTACGGGGAATGGCAGTATTACGGCGTGATTCCGTACACCTCGGATTACAGGGACGGCCTGAATGAAGCGGATATCATTACGGGACAGCAGTTCGAGACGGAATTCGGCGCCGAGGTTCCGGACAATACGATCACCATCACAGAGGACGGCATCAAGGAACTGCAGGACATTAAAGGCTCCCGCATCACGAGTTTTGAGAAGAGCCAAGAGAGCCGAGACGAGTGGTGGATGTCGGTAGAAATCACGCAGCTCGCCGGAGAGGAGCCGCTTGAGACGCCTCTACGGGAAGAATATACGCTCACTCTGCGCGGGCAGTATCTGTTTGTGCACAGCCAGGTCGATTCTGACGAGTACGACTTCAACGAGTACGCGGACGTTTATGTAAGGTAGTGGACTGACGGCGCGAATAAATGTTCTTGAACGTACGTTCTGCCTGCGATATAATAAATGCATGGAAGAGATACTCATGCAAAAGCTTCAGATTCTGGCTGACAGCGCGAAGTACGATGTGTCCTGTTCGAGCAGCGGGTCGAGTCGCGCCGCGGCCGGGCGAATGGGCAGCGGGCACATGGCGGGGATCTGCCACAGCTGGTCCGCGGACGGAAGGTGCGTGTCACTTCTGAAGGTGCTGTTCACCAACAAGTGCGTCTACAACTGCGAGTACTGCGTGAACAAGCGGACGAACGATTTCCCGCGGGCGTCCTTCGAGCCGGACGAGCTGGCCAGACTGACCATCGAATTCTATAAGAGGAACTACATTGAAGGGCTTTTCTTAAGCTCCGCTGTTGAAGTGTCACCGGACTATACAGCGGAGAGAATTTTGCAGTGCCTGGAATTGCTGCGGTATCGGTATGGGTTCGCGGGGTACATCCATGCCAAGATCATCCCGGGCGTGTCGCCGGAGATCCTGCACCGGATCGGGCTGGTGGCGGACCGGCTCAGCGTGAATATCGAGATGCCCTCAAGCAAAAGCCTGGCAGCCTTTGCGCCCCAAAAGAAGCCGAAGCAGATTTTCGCGCCCATGCGGCAGATTACCAACACCCTGATCGAAACCAGGTCCCTGAAGGGAGCCGGCACCATGTTCAAGGGGCAAAAGCTGAACACGGCGGAGCACTATCTGGGGCCCATGGGACTGGAGGATGGATCAATGGGCCTGGAGAATAGGCCGACGGGACCGGGCGCGGCGAGCGGACTGGGTCCGGAGGACACTGGCGGCGATCTGCCTTTGCTGTCCCGCGCGGGCGGCGTACCGGCGGGGCGCGGCAAGGGGACGTTTGCCTCGGCGGGGCAGACCACCCAGATGATCATCGGCGCGGGAGGTGAGACGGACGCCGGCATTCTGGCGACGAGCGAAAACCTCTACCGCACGTTCAAAATGAAAAGAGTCTATTATTCTGCTTACATTCCTGTGGTCGAATCACCGATCCTGCCGGATAAGAAAACGGCGCCGCCGCTGAAGCGGGAGCACCGGATCTACCAGGCCGACTGGCTGCTGCGGTTTTATGGGTTTACCGTCAGCGAGCTGTTTCGCAGCGGCGGGGAGAATCTGGATCCGGATCTGGATCCGAAGGTGACCTGGGCCCTGCGCAATCTGGATCAGTTTCCGATCGAAATCAACACCGCCTCTTATGAAGAGCTCATGCGGATCCCGGGGATCGGCCACAAGTCCGCCAAGCGGATCATGCACCAGCGCCGGTTCGCTGCGGTGCGATTCGACGATTTGAAGAAGATTGGCGTCGTGGTCAAGCGGGCCAAATTTTTCGTGCTCTGCTGCGGCCGGTATTACGGGGACAGGGTGTTCGAGCCGGAGACGATTCGGAATTCTTTGCTGCAGATGGAGAGCGGGCTGCAGCTCTCGATGTTCGATAACGACTGGAAGAGGATCGAGGAAGGCGAGCGGCAGGAGAAACTGGCTGCCGCCGGCGTGATCTGAGCGCAGGTGATAGCGCGGCGCAAGCCGAAGGGGGCTTTTGCATTGATCGATTATTTATACGACGGAACATTTGAAGGACTGCTCACCTGCATTTACCACCACTATTACACCGACAGGGCGGCGGGCGTCTTCCCGCGGGAGGAATACCAGCCCAGCTTGCTGAACGGATACCTGGAGGTCGAAACCGAGGAGGAGAAGGCCGCGCGGGTGTACGACGCTATCGAGCGCAAGATCTCGGGCTACGCCCTGCGGATGGTGTACCGCGCATTTCTTTCGGACGCGCCCGGCAAGGAGACCGCGATCCTGCGGTTTGTTGTGCTGGGCTTTCGGACTGGTCCTTCAATCGGATCTCTGCACGCGCGGGAAGAGGTGCATGCGCTGGAGGACCTGGTACGCAAGGTAGGAAACGAAAAGGAGCGCATGCTGCAGTTCGTGCGGTTTGAAGTAATGGAGGCGGCTGCCGGCGATCTGGCGGACGAGCCGGAGATCGTTGCGACCCGTGCTGCAGGCGCTGCCCCGGCTGCCCGGCCCGGCGCGCAGATCCTCTACGCGAAGATCGAGCCGTCCTGCGACGTGCTCGCGCTGATTGCCCATCATTTCGCCGAGCGGTTCCGTCACGACCCGCTGATCATCCATGATCTCGGGCGGAGCAAGGCGGTCTTTGCATATGAAGGAGACTGGTACATCGCGAATTTTGACGGGACCCATCTGCCGGACGGCACCGCCATCGCCCGCTCCGAAGAGGAGCGCTCCTACCAGGATCTCTGGCGGACCTACTTCGATCACATCGCCATCAAAGAGCGCACCAATCCCCGCTGCCAGAAGAACCACATGCCTGTAAGGTACTGGAAGCACTTGACGGAGATGAATGGGGTAAGAGGCTGATGCGAAGGTGCCGGGAGGCAGCCACACAGTCGGCTCCGGTCCTTTGGACGATGGCTGGCTCCATGTATCGTTGGCAGATTCCGCGTATTTCAGACTGTCTGTCAACACAGCGCATCCAAATAAGCCAATTCTCACCCGGACAACACTATTCTGTTGACGAGATTCTTCCTGTGAAGACTGTTTGTCAACAGATTTTGTGTTTGATGTGTTGTTAACACCTGTTTTTCCCCACCTGTTGAGATTGAGCGTTCTCAGATCAGTGGCGTTGTTGACCGTTGGTATCATTATCCGAAAATCTGTCAAGAGCTGAGGTGAAAACAACTGATAATTCACAGAACGTCGGGGCATCTGTTGACCGTTAGTATCGATATCCCCAAAATGGTCAACGCATATCTGGTATAGTTGCTTGGACACCAAATATGGAACAAAAGGAAATATTTTACATGGAAATTATTGACATCCCCCCTAAGGCCGTGATAGAGTTGTTTCCTCAGGAGGGGCAGCATAAGCGGCTGATTCGACCCTTTTAGTTAACACCTCATTTCCACCGCCGGGAGGTGATGCATATGGTGAAACTATGGAAGGGAGAGGATTAGAGATGGTGAGAGTTACTGTCACGTACGACCGAAAGGCCATACGCGTAACGATAACCATTAAAAAAGCCGCCAATAGCTGCAACTAAGGCGGCGACCGACTAGGGTCGGGTTAGTTGTAAATACAACTCCCTTCCTGACTCGATTATACGACAGCACAAGCCGGCAGGCAATGATATTTGTGTATTCTGTAAATTCTTTTTCATCAATTCCTTTTCATAACTGTCAGCATCCCACCCAAACATTGACATTACCTTGTATAATAGTCATGAGATGACTACGAACAACACAACCAAACCAACAAAAAAAGAATCTGCTAAGATTTTTCTGAAAGATCTGGCAAAGGACCTCATCATCGCGCTGGCGCTGGTGCTGGTCATCACCACCTGCGTCAAGCCGACGCTCGTCAGCGGCCAGTCCATGGACGACACACTGCACGACGGCAACTACCTGATCGTGAGCAAGCTGTCCTACAAATTCGGCGAGCCCGCCCGCGGCGATATCATCGTCTTCGACAGCGGTGAGGAAGGCCATGAACTCTGGGTCAAGCGCGTGATCGGCCTGTCCGGCGATACCGTCACCACAGATGGCAAGACCACCTATATAAATGATGCAAAAGCCTCCGAGCCCTATATCAAAGACGGAACGGTGAGCCAGGGAGAGCTGCAGACATGGACGGTCCCGGAGGGAGAGGTCTTTGTCATGGGTGACAACCGGAACAACAGCCAGGACAGCCGGGTCATCGGCTGCGTAGAAGAAAGCGCGATCGTAGGGAAAGCGGTTGTCAGACTGTGGCCGGTCGGGAGCATTGGACGTATCGAGTAAGAGAATGAAACCATAATACACCGAAAACACCCCGCTGGGGTGTTTTCCACATTCTACATATTTCACTGGTTCGTTTCGATCAACGAGTATTCTCTCACTTAATTAACCCTGGTTGGTTAAATAAACTACATACCGATCGAGTCCGGCAACAATTGCCTCATCACGTTGCTCTTAACGAGATCAGCCCCATATGTTAGAATCATGGTACACAAACAGAGGCGAATTGTCAATATATAACAGGACCAAGGGAGACAAGGCAGTGGCAGGTAAAAAGCGGAGAAAATACTGTATATACACACTGAATGCCAATAAGATGGCGGACATGTACCGGTCGCAGGAAGGGTGCTTCGATCTGAATTCGTTCTATGTCAGAGGGGAGATCATGCTGGCGGACGACAATCTGTATTCGGATTCGGCTCTCTTCGATCAGGTCATGTTCGCACTCGACAGCACACTGGGAAGAGATGCGCGGAGCGGTGATGTGACGACGCATCTTGTCTATCTCCAGTTCGAAAACGGGATCTGGGATGATGCAAAAGCCGCCGCCCTGTTTGAAGACGGATTCAAGATCATCTTCGAAGGGGAGAAGGAAGTGCGGAGCTTTTGCTCCTTCGATAAGAGTGCCAGCATGTCCCGCGACAATACGATTTCGTTCATTGACGAGACGATTTTCGAGGAGGTCGACCGGAGGATCGGGCTGGACATCGATTTCACGACCATCCCGCTCACACCGAGCAAATACTACTCGTACCGGGGCCTTTACATGACGGAGGGGATCCCGGTGACCGTATGGCTGCGCGGCTGGAACGCGGCGTCCGATACAGCTGAGACCCATAACGCAGCGCGGGATCCGGAGTGAGCGAGACGCCCGTGTGGATGTTACGCTGGAAAACGCAGGCTCCAAGAAACTATAAGGACTACGCTGTTGCAACTGCCGGTTGGATGACAACCGGCTATTTGTTTTGTAGAATGGGTACAGAAAGCAAAGGGAAAGAGAAAAAAAGAAAGGGGTATTTCATGAAATACACATCAGCAGAAGCAAACAAACTGCTCAAAGGCATCGAGGGCAGAATCGCCGACATCAGACGCAAGGAAGACCTCGCATCGAACTTCCTTGTTGCTGCGGGGGAGGACGTGGAGTCCCTCAGACCGCAGTACGACTTCGCGGCAACCCAGCAGGCGCTGGAGGAGCTCGAAGCGAAATTGCGTGTTGTCAAGCACGCCATCAACACATTCAATCTGACACACACCTTGCCCGGATTCGATGCCCTGACCATCGACCAGGCACTGGTCTACATCCCGCAGCTGACGAGGAGAATCAGCAAACTGCGGGCGATGTCGAGTGTGCTGCCGAAGCAGCGCATCGTCGACCGCTACAGCTCCGCAAACTTTGTTGACTACCAGGTCAGCAACTACGACATCGAGGAGGCAGAGCAGGCCTATGTCAAGGCCAAGGAGCTGCTCGCTGAGCTCCACCTCGCACTTGACACTGTCAACACCACCGAGACGATGGACATCGACATCGTGCTCGAAGACTAAAACTACATACCGATGGGCGCCTGCGGCGTCTCCCGGACAGCATATCGCCTGATGATCCTACGCCTTATCCGGGTTGTTAGATCGAGGTTACTGTACATGCGTCATTGTTGTGCGTTATTTTCTGTGTTATTGCTTATTGCTCAAGGTTCATGCAAGTTGCATCGATCATACGCGGGGAATCTCAGCATATGTCTGTCAAAAGCTTAACGGCGGCGGAAGCTCGGTTTCAAGCCGCCGCTTTTTTGTGTGCGCAGCTTCCTTGGGGGGGCTTTTGCAGCGGTCCAAAAGTCAGTACAGTAAATATACATTTTTTGCTTGCATCCGATGGTTGCATGTCCTATAATACGTAACTGTTGAGATTAGAAGGGAGTGATGCGAATGATGTCCGTTAATCCTCCAAGGAATCCGGTCACGCAGGTCCAGGCGACCATCAACGTCGAAAAGACCGGAGCACAACTGAAACTTATCACCAAAGAAAAAGGCTATGAGGTCAAGGACCTGATGACGCTGACCGGGTACAGCTCCCAGGCGGTGTACAAATGGTTCAACGGGAAATCCCTCCCCTCCATTGACACCTTCGTGGTGCTCAGCCAAGCCTTGAATATGAACATTAATGAACTCCTCGTCATTGACGGGGAGTTTGATTTTTTTGTGGATGTCTGGATCGGTTCCCATCGAATGCCCATAGCCGCCCCGATGTAATTATTGTGATTTGCACTGTCGTTTCTCACCACATCTGGAATACTTTTTAGCAGATCACTTCGAAAATCAACGAAATCTTATAATTTCAGAGCTACTTCAGGGCTAATGAACGGAACAAAAGGGGAAATATGTAAATTACGGAGAAAACCCTAGCAATATATGCCTAAAACAACTTGCTTGGTGGGACTATCTGGTGAGAAAAGCTTCAATAATACGACAAAATTACATCGGTGCTTGCGTTGGAACAGGGTCTAACACCATACCGAAGGGTAAGCGCCTTGCAACTGCTGGTTCGATGACGGTTCGGATGGCGGGGGCTACAATGAAGACAGCGATGGGAATCGGTGCGGTGACGCATGCTGCGATACGCACGGTGAAGCGCGTTCGTGTGAACGAAAAAGGGGAAGGAGTGAACTAAAATGAACCACACAAAAGAACTGAACAGAATCCTGAGACGGCTGCGGCAGGAGCCGCCGGGCAGCTTGGCGACGTTGAATGAAACGGCGCGACAGACATATCCGCTGCTACTGAGGTTGGCAAGAGAGGGCGGCGCCGGGGAGTGCGCGGCGGAGGATCTTCGGATCGCGCTGCGGTTCAGCCTGAAACGAAACGTTTTGTACGATTCGAACGAGGAGTGGGAAGAGAAACGGACCGCGCTCCTGGACACCATTTTAGAAGCAATCAACGAGGGTCGCGACAGCCGGATCTGGCTGCGGCTTTTGACAGACGCCCTGGCGGCAAGAGAAGCGGATCAGGTCATCGGCAGACTGCAGGACGCACAAATCGAACGGGACCTGTTCCCGGCGTTGGAGGAAGAGGCGGCGTTCATGCCGACGGGAAGGCTGATGCACTGGTACAGCGCCATGCTGGACAGAAGCGCCCAGCACAAGGAACAGATCCTTAACCGGCTGGGCTACTTCTTCCTGTGGTACGGAGAAGAGGAATGCGATGAGAGGAAGGCGAGGAAGTGGTTCCGGGAAATGGAGCAGCAGGGGATCGAGCCGAAGAATCCGTTTCCGGGATCGTTCGGCGCACACGGGCACGATGCGATGATCCGGCGGCTGCTGAGCGGAGAGGCGAACGCGGCAGCGGGTGAGGTCTCAGGTGAAGCGACTGGTGTGGCGCACGCCGAGGTCTGCAGCGTAGCGGACTTCCGTCTGCTGACCGAATACGCGAAGGAACAGCTTGCGCAGGTGACAGCCTGCGGCATGCGCGGGAGCATGGCGGGATGCGAAGACGCTGCCGGCAACGTGTGGCATGCCTGGATCGAAGACTCGAACTGCAGAGACCTGCGGGAAAGCATGCGAAGGATGTACAACGCGATACTTGCCCAGCCGTCGGAGGAGGAACTGCGCCTCTTTGATGCGTATCTCCGAAACTATGGCGCGGCGCTGAGACAATGCATGGCAGACAACGGCGAGCAAAGCACCGGAGGGCAGCCAGCACAATCGGCGCAGCCCGCAAGTCCGGACCGGCACAAGACAGTAGCCTTCCTGCTGTCGCTCCTTCTCCACTACGACAACTGGCTGCTGCGGATCATCGATCTGGAGGGCGGGTCGGCCGGCACCGGTGCGCAGCGCAGCAACGGCAGCGCGCGCTGGCTTGCAGCGATCAAGCCATATTGCGGGAAGGACTTTATCATTGGCGAGGAACTGCTCGTGATGAACAGTCTGCAGGAGAATCTGATTCATGATTACGAAAAACAAGGGGACAGACAGAATGTAAAGCTTTTGCTTGAAGAGCAGGTCTACGGGGCGGATGCGATGGCGGTGCTGTCCGCGCTCGGTGAGGAGGTGGGCGCGGCGTACTACGGGCATCCGTGGTGCACCCACAATGCCATGGCGCTGTTGAAGATCTATCGGGAAAACGGCGAAGAGGCAAAGGCAAGCCGGCTGGTGCAGGATATTGCCGAGACGGAGAAAATGTTGCCGCCGGATCTGTGGGGTGAAGATGCCGATGGCGGCAGATGGAAGCTGCGGAGGAAATACGAGGCGCTCCTGCAGGGAGAGATGCCGCGGACTGACACGGCGGAAATGCAGGCAGACCCGCAGAAAGAAACACAGGCCTCGGTCCAACCGGCCTCGGCCGGGAAACCTGTCAGGAGCCTTCTGGTTGCAGGCGGAAGCGTCATCGCATACTGCCTGACAGATGAGGAACAGCATGCGCTGGAACACACCTTCCGGACAGCGCCTCCGCTGCTGCGCGGAGACTTTATTCGCTTTCTCTACGCGCCGCCCGATGGGCGGGACTGGTTCGGTCTGACGGAGGAAAGGAGGGAGGAACTACTTAATAGTTATATTACCACCTAAATTTGTGGTCAGAGCGGAACAGAGTGACAAAGGGGGTATGTCTATATGAACAAAGCGTTATCTTTTAGTATGAGCAACAGCAGGTCCGACTGCGGTTCCATGGCAATTCCGGTGGTGGAGAAACTGATGTCATCCGCCGCAGTCCTTCCGGAAGGAGAGTTTCTGGGATGGCAGGTCACTGCGGAACCGAAATGCGTGCGCGATGGCGTTGCGTTTGCAAGCGCCCATGCCAACGCGACAGAGGAAGACCTGACATGGATTTTCCGGACATGCACGGAGGAAGCCGCAAAAGAACCGCAGGATGCAGCAGCGCGTGATGCCGCTGCGGAGGACGCCGCCGCTGTGCTGGAGAGCTTTTGCGGCGCGGGCAGAACGGTGTATCTGTTGTCGGAGAAGGAAGGGACCGATAAAGATGCGGTAACGAGCGGCGAAGATACCAGTGCCAGATTCTTCGAGGAATTTCTGACAGTGGCAGCGAATAAAGAAATCGGCATCCGGTTTCTCGCGGGTCCGGATGGTGCCGGAGGGGCATACGGTGTGATGATGCTCAGTTTCCCGGGGAGGATGTCGCTGCGGGTACGGTCGCTGCTAACCATGGCGTTCCCGCATCTGACACTCAGCTGCGTTGACGAGATTCCGGAGCATCCGACGCAGGAACAGAAGATGTCCGGAGCATCCGCGCTCACCTGCATGAAACGCATGCTACCGCCGCTGCTCTTTAACAGAGGGGAAGAAACGTCTCCGCGGAATTACTTCAGGACGAAGGACGAAGTATTTGAGAGCGGAACGTATACGACCCTCGACGAGTTAGACCTGTCCCCGCGTGCGGTCACCTGCCTGCGGCGTGCCGGCGTCATGAGCATCGAAAAACTCAGCGAAGTGAGTGATGAGGACCTGAAACGAATGCGGGGCATGAACAGAAGGTGCTTTGAGGAAATCAAGTGGAAACTGTCGGAGCGCGAAGAAATCATCAAGTGTCTCGATACCGCCTGCGAGGAGAAGCGGGACGGCATGGCGGATTTGGAAGCGCTGGTCGGTCTGACAGAAGTCAAGCGGCAGGTGAGACGCATCCTCGCACTGGCCAAAATGAAGCAGCAGATGCCGGATGGCGCCAAAGTGCCAATCGTACTGAATATGGAATTTGTCGGGAATCCGGGCACGGCCAAGACAACCGTTGCCCGGCTTTTGGCTGACGTTCTGTTCGACATCGGAATCCTCTCCAGCAATGAAATGATTGAAGTCGGCCGGGCGGACCTGGTGGCAGGCTATGTGGGCCAGACCGCTGAGCAGGTCAAGAAGGTATTCCAGAACGCGAAAGGGAGGCTGCTCTTCATCGACGAGGCCTACGCTGTCGCGGACCATGAGAACGGGCGGTTCGGCGAGGAAGCCATCAACACCCTCGTGCTGGAGATGGAAAACCACCGGGAGGACACGATTGTCGTAATGGCAGGCTACCCGGAAAAGATGGAACGTTTCTTCGCAACGAATCCGGGGCTTCGCTCAAGGGTACCGTTCAAGGTCACTTTCCCGGACTATTCCGCGGACGAGCTGGTGCAGATTGCGCAGATGGAAGCCGGCAGGAGGGGCTTTGCTATCGGCACAGACGCGGAGGAGCACGTGCGCGCCTGCTGTGAAGCGGCGTCCGGAAATGAGAACGCCGGGAACGGGAGATTTTGCAGGAATCTGGTCGAGGATTCGATTCTGAACTTCGCGGAGCGTGTCTTCGGACAGGATGATTCTCCCGCAGACGTAGGCTTCGTGCTCGCAGCGGAGGACTTCGTGCTCCCGGCGATGCTGCAGGAGAACGGGGAAACAGAAGAGCGGACCATTGGGTTCAAGTGTTCGTAATGAAAGGGGTAAGAATTATGGGAAACAGACAAACCGAATACACGAGTGAAATGATGGGTGTCAGCGCGTATCTGAAGGAAATCGGACAGTACCCGCTCCTTTCAAGAGAGGAGGAGCGGCAGCTGGCGATGCGCTGCGCCGGAGGGAAGGACGCAGACGCGCGGGCGCTGTTCATCAACAGCAATCTCCGCCTTGTGGTCAAGGAGGCGAAGAAATATGTCGGCAGAGGGCTCCCGATGATCGACCTGATCCAGGAAGGAAACCTGGGGCTCATGAAGGCCATCGAAAAATATGACTATACAAAGGGCTTTAAGTTCAGCACGTACGCGACCTACTGGATCCGTCAGGCAATTATGAGAGGGATCGAAAATACGGGCAGGACGATCCGACTGCCGGTCCACCAGGCTGGGTTGATCCGAAAGATGGAACAGGCCGTTGAAAATTACATACAGGAGCATGGCGTGGAGCCGCGTCCGAAACAGCTCGCTGCGATCATGGGAATCACAGAGGAAAAACTTCGCGAGATACAGGTGAGCGCGCCGGACGCCATGTCCTTCGACATCCCTGTTGGCGAAGACGGAGATACGTCGCTGGGGGGGGCTTCTGCCGGATGACAGCACCCTGTCACCGGAGGAGCAAGCAGGAACGGACTGAATCTGTTTCTGCAGTAAGTATATTTACGAATACTACCACCCAATTTCGTGTTTTTTTATGTTCTTCTCGCGAAGAACAATTGTTTATGAACGTAAGTTCTGTTATAATGCAGTTCCGGATCACTGGGAGCTGCTGCTGAAAGGGGGTTCCAATGAGAGATTACAATGCAATAAACAAGACAAGCCTCGCGTTCGAAGGGGACGGCAGAGGGGACGGATTCGGCGGCGGAGATGGGATCATTGATCTGCCACTCGACGAGTCTATCCTGATCGGACCGGGAGCGGACGGGGCTGCAAGCACAGACACGGACGCCAGCGCAGCAGGCGCAGGAGACGGCGCGGCGGAGTGCTCGGACAGTGTATCCGACGCCCTGATCCGGTGCATCCGGGACACAGGCGCCGTGGACATCCGGCGCATCGCGGCGTACGCGGATGTTTCCGTGGCCGAAGCGATCAGCCGTCTTCAGGGCGTGATCTACCAGAATCCGGACACCTGGGAACGCGACTCATGCAAAGGCTGGGAAATGGCGGATGAGTACCTTTCCGGCAATCTCAGGTATAAGCTCCTCAAGGCGCGTGTGGCGCAGCAGAAGTTTAGGGGTATGTTTGAAGATAACGTCAATGCCCTTGAGGAACTCCTTCCGCCGGAGATGAAGGAGGAGGACATCTACGTTACCCTCGGCTCGCCGTGGGTCCCCGTGGAGGTCATCGACGACTTCATCAACCATCTGATCCAGCCCCACTCCTTCCACCGGTACAGCGGTACGCGGCACGACGAGGAGACCGGCAGCTGGGAGCTCAACGACAAGTACACACTCAAGGGCTATGTGCGCAATACGTCCACCTTCGGCACACCGCGCATGGACGCCCTGACCATCATTGACCGTACGCTGAACATGCGGACGATCCGCGTCACAGATGAAGTCTCCGCACCGGAGACCAAGACCGGCGTTCGGCGGGAGATCAACCGCGGGGAGACAGCAGCCGCCCAGGAGAAGCAGAAGCTGATCATTGCGGAGTTCCGCCGGTGGATCTGGCAGGACGAGGAGCGCAGCAGCCAGCTCCGCCAGATCTACGAATACAAGTACGGCTGCAACGTGGCCCGTAAGTTCAACGGCAGCTTTCTGGAGTTTCCGGGAATAGCCGAGGACGCGGAGCTGTATCCGTACCAGCAGAACGCCGTTGCCCGTATTCTGTTCACACCGAACACTTTGCTGGCGCACGACGTGGGCGCAGGTAAGACCTTCATCATGGTCGCTGCGGCCATGGAGATGCGGCGCATGGGGATGGCGAAGAAGAACCTGTTCGTCGTACCCAACAATTTGGTCGAACAGTGGCAGACCATCTTCCTCCGGCTCTACCCGGAAGCGAAGCTCCTCACCATCGCACCGAAGGACATGAAGCCGGAGCGCAGGAACCGCACCCTGTGTAAGGTGATGCAAAACGACTATGACGGCATCATCATCGCCTACAGCTGCTTCGACAGCATCCCCATCTCAAGACGGGCGCATATCGACGCCCTGATCGAAGAGCGCGACGAGATGCGTCAGATCATGAAGCGGCGGAAGACGGTCACGGGCCGGTTCAAGCGCAAGCTGGAGAAGCTGGAGAAGCAGATCAGCGAGCTGTCTCTGGAACGGGACAAGGCAGGGCTGATCGGTTTTGACGAGCTCGGCATCGACAGGCTCTTCGTGGACGAGGCCCACAACTACAAGAACGTGGCTATCGAGACCTCCATCACCGGCGTCTACGGCATCAGCCAGACCGGCACCCAGAAATGCAAAAGCATGATGGACAAGGTCCACTATGTGCAGAAGACCCACAATGGCGGGGGCGTCATCATGGCGACCGGCACGCCGATCACCAACTCCATCTCTGACATCTATGTATTCCAGCAGTATCTGCAGAGCGGCGAGCTGGAACTTTTGGGCTTCCAGAACTTCGACAACTGGGTCGGCATGTTCGCGGAGAAGACGACGGAGTTTGAGATCGCAGTGGACACGAACAGCTACCGGCTGGCGACCCGGTTCTCCCGGTTCCACAACATACCGGAGCTGACGATGATTCTGGCGTCCATCGCCGACTTCCACAGCGTCGAGGACGATGTAGAGCTGCCGCAGTTCGACGGCTACACGGACGTGAAGGTCAAGCGTTCGCAGACCCTCCAGGCGTATCTGGAGGATATCTCCAGGCGGGCCGACAAGGTCCACAACCATCAGGTCAAGACCAGCGAAGACAACATGCTCAAGATCACCAGCGACGGGCGCAAGGCTGCGCTGGATACCCGGCTCGTGGATACAGAAGGCGAGGCGGCTTTTGCGGGAGAGGAGTATGTGTACGGGCGTCCCATCGGTGTCTGCAAGGTCACCGAGTGTGCAGAGCGGGTGGCGCTCATCTATCACAGAACGAAGGAGGAGCGGCTGACACAGCTCATCTACTGCGACACATCCACCCCGAAAGCCGGCTTCAACGTGTACGACGATCTGCGGCAGCGGCTCATCAACCTGGGCGTTGACGAGGCGGAGATCGCCTACATCCACGACGCGGCAACCGCCGCGAAGCGGGAGAAGGTCTTCAAAGCCGTGCGCGAAGGGAAGATCCGTGTGCTGCTTGGTTCCACCTTCAAGCTGGGGCTGGGCGTGAACGTGCAGGACAGGCTGGTGGCGGCCCATCACTTGGACGTGCCCTGGCGCCCCGCGGATATGGTCCAGCGCAACGGCAGGATCCTCCGCGCCGGCAACTGCAACGAGACGGTGGAGATCTACCGCTACATCACGGAGGGCAGTTTCGACGCCTACTCCTGGCAGCTGCTGGAGACCAAGCAGCGCTTCATCACGGACATCCTCTCGGGCACCATCGCCGGCCGCAGCGGCAGCGAGGTGGACGACACCGTGCTGGACTACGCAGAGGTCAAGGCGCTGGCTCTCGGCAACCCGCTCCTGAAGAGCAGGGTCGAGGCGCGCAACGAGCTGACCAAGCTGTCCGCCCTCCAGCGCAAAAGCATCGAGAACCGGCTGCGTCTGGAGCAGAGATACAAGGCGCTGCCGGATCTCATCGACGCCAAAGGGCTGGAACTGCAGATCTGCACTTCGGACTGGGAGTTCCTCAAGGAGAAGGGAAAGGATGTCTACGCCGGCCTGACGAGCCGGGAGAAGCAGCGCATGGCGGATCACCGCCGGCTGCTCCGGGAGTACCTGGGCAACAATCTCTACAGCTATGTGATGAAGACCGATGACCGGGCGCTCTTCGACTACCGCGGTTTCATGGTCGTATTGCCGTCGGGGATGGACGCGAACCACCCGTACCTGTGCCTTGTGCGGGAGGGCAAATACAAGGTCGATATGAGCGACAAGGAGACCGGTCTGCTCATCCGCATCGACAACTTCCTGGACAGGATGGATAAGTACGTCGCCAGAGTGCAGCGCGAGAAAGAGCTGCTGGAGCAGGAGCTCTCCGAGATCGAGATCGAGCTGACGGAGGCGGACGGCTACGCGGACAAGATCGCCGCCGCCGCATCGAGGCTCGACAGGCTCGACGAGGAACTCGGCGTCAAAGAGCTGAAGAACATGGTATGATAAGGCCGACAGATAGGAGGAATACACATGGCAAATACGAAATCGAATGCAAAATCAGATGCAAAAGCTGCAACGCTGGGCAATGTGCCTTCTGTGACCGTCGGCCAGGCAGTGGAGAAGCTGGCGAGAATGTACGGCAGCGTGATCGGTGCAGGCGCGGCTGCCGGCATCGGCGTGCTGCCGTCGGTCATGCTGTGGGGGCCGCCGGGCGTCGGCAAGTCCCAGGGGGTCCGGCAGGTCGGAGAGTGGATCGGGACGGCCACCGGCAAAACGGTGCACGTCACGGACGTGAGGCTTTTGCTCTTCAATCCGATAGACCTGCGGGGAATCCCGACGGCCAGTGAGGACAAGACGCTGGCGGTGTGGCTGCGGCCGCAGATCTTCGATATGGATCCGTCCGAGGACATCGTCAACATCCTGTTTCTGGACGAGATTTCCGCGGCGCCTCCGTCGGTGCAGGCGGCAGCCTACCAGATCGCGCTGGACCGAACGGTGGGTGAGCACAAGCTGCCGGACAACTGCATCATCATCGCTGCCGGAAACCGTGTGACGGACAAATCCGTCGCCTACAAAATGCCCAAAGCCCTGGCAAACAGGCTTTTGCATCTGGAGGTCTACGCGGATCTGCAGTCCTGGAGGGCGTGGGCGGTAGAGCGCGGTGTGAACGAGAAGGTGACGGGGTTCCTGTCGTTCCGGCCGAACCTGCTCATGCAGTTCGAACCGGCGCGGGACGATCTGGCGTTTCCGACGCCCCGTGCCTGGGAGATGGTCAGCAATCTGCTGAATCACGTCTCAGACGATATCGACGAGATGTTCACCCTCATTGCGGGTCTGGTAGGAAGCGGTACAGCGGCGGAGCTGCGCACCTGGTCGCGGGTCTACGAGAATCTGCCGGATGTCGAAGGGATCTTCGCCGGGACCGAGCACACTGTGCCCAAGGGGACGGACGTCCTGTACGCGCTGGTTTCCTCTATGGCCAAGTACGCCTCCGCCCACCGAAACGACATGGAGGCCATCGCCTGTTCCATCCGGTATGCGGAAAAGCTGCCGGCTGACTTTTCGGTTGTGCTGATGCAGGACTACCTGAACCTGGAGAAGGACTACCAGAAGAAGCTCATGATGCTGCCGGAATTCGTCAAGTGGATGCGGACTAAGGGCGCGCTTCTGAACGGGGTGATGTGATGAGCGCGGCGAAACAGAGCGCGGGGAACCCGGGTAACACGAACGGGCCGGGTAACGCGAACCGGCTGAGCGAAGCGACGCAGCGGGAGTACATGCGCCGGATCCTGATTGCGCGAATGACCGTACTCAGCCGCAGCGGCTTCTTCGGGCTGTTGCTTATGCACATGAAGTTCGCGCTGGATCCGAGCATCGGCACGGCGGCCACCGATGGCGAGAAGATCTACTTCGACCCGAAGTTTCTGGACAAGATCTCCGACAAGGAGCTGGTCTTCATTCTGATGCATGAGATCATGCACGTAGCCCTGCGGCACACCCTGCGTACGGGGGAACGGGATAATCTCCTCTTCAACATCGCCTGCGATATCGTGGTCAATTCCAACATCCTGCAGGCTGCGGGGATGGATCCCGCGAGCATCACGCTCCGCAAGTATGGGGAATCCATGCACATCACGCCGAAGGGCGACGAGGGATATAAATACACCGCGGAAGAAGTGTACGAGATGTTTTCGGCTGTATCCGACGGCGGACACGGGAAGAACGGACATGGGAAGTCCGCGGGGTCGCAGATTGCGGACGGATTCACAGATGATCATTCCAAGTGGGGCACATCAGATGATGAAGCCCTGGATGCGGTCTGGGAGAGCCGGATCCGTGACGCTATGGAAGCGTGCAAGGCCCGCGGCGCGGGTGCAGGCAGGGGCACCGTTCCTATGGGGGTGGAACGGGAAATCGAAGAACTGATGAACCCAAAGACCGACTGGAGAGTGCTGCTGAATGACTTTGTGCAGGAAGAGGTCACCGACTACTCCTTCCTTCCGCCGGACCGCAGATTCTCAGACAGCCCGTTTATGCTGCCGGACTTCAATGAGACCGAAACCCTGGTCCGGAACATTCTTTTCATGATCGACACCTCCGCTTCCATGACCCGCAAGGAAATCACGGAGGCGTACTCCGAAATCAAAGGCGCCATCGATCAGTTCGGCGGGAATCTGGAAGGTTGGCTGGGATTTTTCGACGCGGCCGTTGTTCCGCCTGTCCCGTTCACCGATGAGAACGAGTTCAAGATCATCCGCCCCAAAGGCGGCGGCGGGACAGACTTCGGCGTCATCTTCGACTACGTTCGCACCGAGATGGGCGACGTGGAAATCTCCAGCATCATCATCCTTACCGACGGCTTCGCCCCCTTCCCGGAGGAATCCGCCGCCATGGGCATTCCTGTGCTCTGGATGATCAACAACAAGCACATCCAGCCGCCCTGGGGGAGGACAGGTGTTCTAAAATAAAAATTCTAAATAATATAAAATTGGTGTAACACATTTTTCCCACAGGTGTTTTATAAGTAAAAGGGGTAAGAAAACAGCGTAAAAAGGGGGATGATATTATAAGAAACACCAAAAAAACTCGACATGCGCAATCACTAATAATAAACAAGTACAGAGATCAGTAGTCTGAACTGCTGGTCTTTTTACTTTTTATTTCTTTTTTCGGTAAAATGAAAAACACAGTAACATATCTGTCTTACAGGTGTTTTATTATTAAAAGGGTTATCATAAAAGAACGACAAAATCGCATAACTGCCCCTGCATATGTGGTAAAATCATGTGCAGAAGGGAAACAGGATTAGAGCAAGGCTAAACAAAGGACGATCTTTACAATGGACGGAAGGCTTTTAGCTGAGCTCTATGAGAAATACAGGGAGGAGATACTGCTGTACGTATACTCCCTCTGTCATAGTATGGAGGCTGCAGAAGACATCACGCAGGACGTTTTTGTCAAGGCGATCCTCTCCTTATCGGATCATCATGATAACTTCCGGGCGTGGCTCTATATGGTAGCCAGGAACCTGACGTACAACCATAGCCGAAAAGACAAGAATAAGGCAAAAGCAGTAGAGAAACTCAAACAGGGACCTGCCTTCGAAGCGGATATCAGTGAAAAGGTGGTTATGAAAGAGCAATACAGAGAACTCTACGAAGCCATCGGCAAGCTGAATGAGAATTACCGGGAGATACTGATTTTGCAGTATTTCGGGAATATGCAGCTAAAGGAAGTCGCCGAAGTTCTGGGCATATCGCATGGGAATGCCAGGGCACTGGCCCATAGGGCACGGAGCAAGCTGAAACAAATAGTGGAGGAAAGCCAGCCATGACATATCGTGAAAAACTTGAGCTGTACAGCCAGGGGAAGCTCGATGAAAAAGAAAAATTAGAGATAGAGAGGGAACTGGAAAAGCAGGAATCGCTGACAGATTATCTCTTCGAACATCAGGCGCCGCCCGGAATGGAGGACATCTATGATGGAGCGTCTCCTTTTGGTGTTACAGAAAAAGATTCAATACAGTCCGGTTTCGGAGAAGAATCCGAGACGGTCGCGAAGCAAATCAACAGGTCCATCAGAAAAGCCTTCCTTAAAACAGGAACGATTGCGATCATAATCGCGTTGATCCTTACTTTGTTTATCGTTTTCGCGCTGCCGCATATCGTTTCCGCATTCTACTACGATCCGGGCAAGGTTATCGGAACGGATCTGGACGGTAATGAGATCGAGCAGCTTGAACGGGATATGAGCGTTTACGCAGAACTTTCAATTCCGGAGCTGGGACCACAGATCATTATCGGTACCGATGGATACGGATATGGAAATCACAGTTTCTTTGCGGATGCGGCATATCGGGTCAATCCTGAGGGAGATGACATTGTCATCAATAAAACGCTGACCGGAATCATCAAGAGGAACAGTTTTATCTGTTATAATTACAGGGATTTGGACAAGTATCTGATGGACCTCCACGATGTTTCCCAGAACGAATCCAACGTAAATAAAATGAATGAAAACGATCTGTATTACACCTACGTCGATTTGAGGGACGTCGTTCCGTATGAGACGTTCTACGAGGATTACATTGAGAACGGCGAGATGTATGGAACGGACGGAAGCTGGGTCTGGTGCGCAACGAAGGTCAGCGAAGAGGAATCCACGGACGGCTATCTGAACAGAGGTTTCTACGCGACGGCAAATGGACAGTTCGCGCACTACAGTTATGACGGAGACACCTATCCGATGCTTGCGTGGGCGGATGACACGGAGGATCTGGACACAGAAGCAAAAGCAAAAGAGCACTTCACCAGTATGCTCAGTTATATTCTGAACAACAAGAAATTCAATTCCCTGGAGCACCAGTTGCAGCCATGGGTAAGTGAGAGCGAAATAGAATACGTCGAGAAAAACGGAATCAATGTCTACGGATTCATTTATGTTTCGGACAAAACGCATATAGAGGAAATCGCAAAAGCAGAAGGTGTGAATAAGATCTATGTTGACAGAGCCTTATAGTAGTGTTTTATAATATCCTAGCATGTTGCGAATGCCCTTTTTCACTGGAGGAGGAAAGACATGAACAGGAAAGCTGTAAAACGGACCAGATGGAATCCTTGGATCATAGTGCTGGCGGCGGTCGCTTCGGTGATCGTCTTTGCGCCGGCTTCTTTTGCTGCGCAGGGAGAGCATGGCGCGATCGATGAATGCGAGTTTATACCCGCGGATAACGGCGCGTTCCACTACTATGAGGAATCGGCGGACGGGGGGTATTATGATGTGTTCTCCAGTGTGACCGGCGCGCCGGATACGCTGAAGGTGACATACGAAGACGGCAAAGTCTATCCTAACTGCAAAGTCTACGACGGGGACTGTATGACTCCATTGGGAGATGAGCTTCGGGTCTGGATAGAGGACAACCAGGGCGATTCGTCATGGGATGAGCCAAAGGCAGACAAATGGGTCTATGTTCACGTAGAAGAAATCAGCGGGTCAAAAAGCGCATTCCAGACAGTCCTGATGATGAGGGTGACGCCGCAGCCCAGTCCGGTCGAGAGCGCAGTCTACACGCAGGCAAAAGGCATTCCTGTCATGGTAGACGGGTTTTCAAATTATCCGGGGGATGTCCTGCTTTCCGAGAAGGCAAGACAGCGCGGCGACAGCATCGCGATAAAGTTCAAGAAAGAAGCGGAACCGATAGAGTATTTCTGCACAAGGGACGGCTGGATCGCCGAGGACGGGCGCATGCTTCCGGAGCAGAGCCTGCGGTTTATCTGTGAAGAAGAGCCGGCCCCTGTCGAAGAACTCAAAAAAGTACGGTCCGCTGTTAACGGATTCGATTACAAAGCGGGCAGGCACACGGTAAAAGGCAGCTACATCGGCGCCGAGATGGAGTATTATTTCGATGTGGAGGCAGACCCTGTAAAATCTGTTGAGTACCAGTTCCCGTCATCACCGATCAAATTATGCGTGCCGGAGGACTATGCTGTCAAGAAGAGTGATCCGTATACGTTCTATGTCGAGGAAATGATCCGGAACCACAAACTGTTTCCGGAAGGATCCGGCCTGACCGTCAGCTTTAAGGACGGAACGGTCAGGACGTTCGCCTACGATCAGTCGAAAGGCGGATTCTTCGACGGCGACAAGGAACTCCCTTACGCCGAAGCATTCGGAGTAGCGCTGAATAATCCGGACACGTTCAAGAAAGGGGTCCGGATACAATACGGAAAACATTTCTGGACTGAGGAGATCGACTTGAGAACCGGCCACAAAATCAATGGGGTCAAAGCAGAGGAGCCGACCTACTTCGAAGAAGGCAACGAAGAGTACTTCACTTGCAGTGAGTGCGGCAGGTTCTTCAAAGATGAGAAAGGGGAAACGGAGGTCACAAGAAACAGCTGGGTCAAGCCGAAGCTCGAGCCGGAAGGATGGGAGCAGGACGGCGACGCAATCACATATGACGCGAGCGAAGATACGAAGATCAACGACACAGGCAAAGGAACGGTAGCGGCAGTCACAAAGATCCCGAAAGAAGCAGAAGACGGCATGATCGCGCAGATTCAGAAAGCAGACAAGGATACGACGATCCTGCTGAATGCCAAGGTTAGTGAGGGGGCGGATCAGGTCAACAGTGCCACGGTCCAGATTCCGGCGAATGTTGTCCGCGCAGCGGAAAAGGCCGGTGCCAGTTTCGGCGTGGATACGATTCTTGGAAAGATTGAACTCAACAATGAAGCTGTTGGAGGGGTCGTATCCGGAAACAGCAGCACCAAGAATGGACTCCTTCGGGGAAGCGGCAGCGGCGTCGTTGAGCTGAGCATCACAGAAGACAGCAGAACTAAATGGAACGTGAAGACTACGATAGGAATCGCAGTCGACGGAACGAAAATCACTGAACCCGGTGGAGAAACCAAAATCACCGTAGCGGAGCCGGCTGGAACCGTGAAGGATGATATCACCGAATCGTATTATATCAACAGCGACGGAACAGAAGAGAAACTGCAGACTGTTCGGGCCATGGGGATGGTAACGACAGTTACGAAAAAAATGGGCAGTTACCGGATCAGCACGCGAAGGAATCTCAAGAACGCGAAGATCACGGGGATCGCTTCATCCTATACCTATAAAGGAAGCGCGCATAAGCCGAAATTCGGTGTGAAGTTTAAGGACGGTACAACTGTTTACGCGAAATACTATTCCGTATCGTGGAGCAAGAATAAAGGCGTCGGGACTGCCAAAGTAACTGTCAACGGCAAGGGCGCGTATTGTGGCAGCAAAACGAAATCCTTCTATATCAATCCCAAGAAGGCGGGGAAACCTCGAGTGAAGGTTGGAAAGAACAAGATCACGATTACGATGAGGAGCAAAGTCTCCGCGACAGGAGGAAGCAGATATGAAGTTCTGTATAAACGGGCGGGTGCAGTAAAGTGGAAAATCGCCGCAAGGACTTCAAAGAAACAGGTCACGATCAGCAAACTGAAAAAAGGAAAGAAGTACCTGGTCAAAGTGAGAGCGTATAAGGGAAGTCGGAAAGGAAAATACAGTTCTTCAACGAAATCCAGAGCAGTCAAATAACAATTCCCCGACTTAATTCGACCTGAAGCACAAAACACAGTCCTTGCTTGGAGGACTGTGTTTTTATCTATCTCTATGGTATAATATTTCGTAAGTTTAAACAATAAAAGGATAAGAGTGATGACGATTTCCACGCGCAGACTCCCTGCACTGATCTTCGGGCTGATCCTCGCGCTTGCCATGACGCTGACGCTGGCCGTGCCGGCGGAGGCTTTTGCAGAAGACGACGGATCGAGAGTTCCGACCAGGGTAACGAAATATTTCAACGTAGATGTTCAGGTAAATGAGAACAACAGCTACGAATTCACGGAAACGGTAGGAACGGTCTTCAACACGGAAGGCCACGGGATCTATCGTAATATTCCGGTGATGTTCGACGGGATCCGGGAACGGGTCGACGGCGCCTGGTGTGCCACCGATCCCATGGATGCCTATGAGGAGGACGATTACTTCGTCCTGCAGATGGGCTCCGGGTCCAGTTACATCTTCGGCGATCACGAGTTCAAGTACGGCTACGACATCACCTTCCGAGATGACCGGGATGACTCGGGCGATTACATGTACATCGACGTGCTGCCGACCGACTGGCAGACTCCTATTGAATCCGCTGACATCAATATTGAAATGCCAAAAGCAATCCAGAAAGACTGGGTCACGGTCTACGTGGGCAAGTACGGTTCCGAAAACGATGTTACTACAAACACCTGGCAGTTGAGCGGAGACCGAAACATCCGCATCCATGAAGATGATCTCGATCAGGGCGTCGGCATCACGGTCCTGGCCAGACTGCCGGAGGGCTACTGGGTCGGCATGGAGGATGACCAGGGCACAAAGAACGCAGCGACCGGCCTGCCGGCTTTGCTGGCAATCATACTCGGGGGTCTTTGGGCGAGATTCGGCAGACGGCAGCACATTGTGGAGACGGTGGAATTCCATCCGCCGAAGGGCGTGACCCCGGCGGAGATCGGGCTGATCATCGACGGCGTCCTGGACAAAAAAGACATGGTGTCCATGTTCGTCTACTTCGCCCAGAAGGGATATATGAAGATCGACGAGGTCGCGAAGCGGGAGTTTGTTTTCACAAAGCTTCGGGATATTGGAGACGAGGAGAAAACCTTCGCGAAGGAGCTCTTTAACGGACTCTTCGAAGACGGGGACGAGGTGCACACAGACGATATGAGCGAGGATTTCGCGTACAGCTACCGGGCTGCCTGTGAGACGCTGGAGGATGAGTACGGCGATGTGTCGCCGGCCACTACGAAGCTCATGCAGCGGATCAGCGGCATTGCGCTGTATCTCTTCGCTTTGGTGATTCCGGTAATGGGAATCAATTATATGCTGCGGGCGGACGTGTCGATCTTTGGCGCGGTGCTGACTGCCCTGATCGCCATATTCCTGACGGGACGCCTTCGGAAGAGCTTCCGCTACCGGATGACGGGCCGGAAGATCGGCTCGCGCGCGCTGCGGATCGTCCTCTGGATCATCGATATCGCGGCACTACTGGTGACGGCGGTCGGCGTGGGACACGCCTTCGAAAGCGTTATCGTCGGCGTGATCTACTTCCTGGGATTTGGCGCCTGCCAGTACTTCAACGTCTGCTGCGACCGGCTGACGGACAAGGCGGCCGAACACATGGGACAGATCCTGGGCCTCAAGAACTTCATCCAGACCGCGGAGCTCGAACGGATCGAAGCTCTCGTGGAAGAGGACCCGGAATACTTCTACAGCGTCCTGCCTTATGCCTATGTCATGGGACTGACCAACAAATGGATCAAGAACTTCGAGCACATCGACGTGACCGTGCCTGACTGGTACTCCACATATGATATGTCCGGCCCGCACATGATGGTATTCCACATGGGCGATTCCATGGGCGGCATGACGAACGCAGTCACCACATCTGTGGCGTCGCATCTGCCTTCTGAGATCTTCACCGGCGGAAGCGATACGGGTGGCGGATGGTCCGGCGGAGGCGGCTTCAGCGGCGGGGGAGGCGGATTCTCCGGCGGCGGAGGCGGCGGCGGAGGCGGCGGCTTTTGGTAAAGCAGCCACTGCCGCGGGCCTTCAACAGACACTCCGGTTGATGTCCTCGAGCAAGCTCTGCGGATTACAACCTCCGTGTCTGCAGAAGTTCCCGCTTTCGGGATGCGAAGACGAAAGAGCGGATGTCAGGTCCGTGTCTTCCGGTCTGACGCCGCAATTACCACGATAGAAAGTCTTTAAAAAAATGGAGAGTTGATTTGAATATATTAGTAGTAAATGATGATGGGATTGAGGCTCGCGGGCTGGCGGAGCTGGTGCGCGCGCTCAGTCAGGACGCAGGCGCAGGCGTTTACGTGTGCGCGCCGGACGGCCAGCGGAGCGCGGCAAGTCACGCGATCACGCTGCGGAGTCCGGTCAGTGCCTGGCCCGTGCTGTTCGACGGAGCCTGTGAGGCTTTTGCATTGGACGGAACGCCGGCGGATTGTGTGGCGGTGGGCCTGAAGCTGCTGAAGCGGAGAGGCGTCGCGATCGACATGGTGTTCGCGGGAATCAACCACGGGGCCAATGTCGGCACGGACACGGTGTACTCCGGGACCGTCGGCGCGGCTCTGGAGGGAGCCATCCAGGGGTATCCGTCGGTGGCGGTGTCGGTGGACAGCCACAAAGCGACCCATTTCGATTACGCCTGCGAGCTGGCGGTGGACACGATCCGAAAGACCGGCGGCAAGTGGGACCCGCGCGTCATGCTGAACATCAACACGCCTGACCTTCCGGCAGACGAGATCAAGGGCGTCTGCTATACGGTGTTGGGCGAACGGGAATACCTCAACGATGTACAGGTCGAGACGGAGGGGGAAGTCACCACCTTCATCTACGGCGGAGACGCGGTGCTTTATGAGAGTGACGAGGTTGGCTTCGATGTGATCGCTCTGGAGAACGGGTACGCGTCGATCACGCCTCTGCAAAAAGATATGACAGCGCATACAGCCGGCGATTTGCTGGCAGACTGGAGGATTGGAAAATGACATTGAACCGAGAAGACACACTGGCAGTATTTATTGATTTTCAGGAAAAACTGGTACCGGCGATGCATCACAAGGAGGAACTGCTGGACAAGACCTGCCGTCTGGCGAAGGGCCTTGCTGTGCTGGGGATCCCCCACATCGTGACGCAGCAGTATACGAAGGGAATCGGTGAGACCGTACCGGAAGTGGCGGAAGCCATCGGCGAGTTCGAGCCCATCGACAAGACTACGTTCAACTGCCTGGGCCATGTGGATTTCATCAACCAGCTGGAGATCGAATCGAAGAAGAATATCATCGTATGCGGTATCGAAGCTCACATCTGCGTGCAGCAGACCGTGGAGCAGTTGCTGGAGGATGGTTATAACGTGTACGTGCCGGTGGACTGCCTCTCGTCCAGAAGCCAGAACGACTTCCTTTGGGCGACAGAGAGAATGGAAAAGGCCGGCGCCATCATGACCACCTACGAGTCGATTCTCTACGAGATCCTCAAGGATTCCAAGGCGGAAGGCTTCCGGGAGATCTCCAAAATCGTAAAGTAACTGCGCGAAAACCGCACAGCGGAGGAATGAATGTTTTTATTTGATAACAGAATCACATTGGAAAACAGAGACCTGCTGGAGGAGTACCTGAACGGGTTCGAGTACAAAACCTCCGGCCTCTCTTACAGCGCGCTCTACATGTGGCGCGACATCAACCAGTTCAGCTGGGACATCTTCGGCGACTACATGTGCATGAGCGGCGTCAGCCATCTGGAGCTGGAGCAGGGAATCGAACTTCCCTTCCTGTTCCCGCCGCTGACGAAGACCGGTTCCTACGACAAGGAGTCGCTTCGCCGGACGATCTTCGAGGCACGGGATTACTTCGAAAGCAAAGGCCATCCATTCAGCCTGCGCCTTGTGCCGTTCCACATCTTAGAGATCATCAAGGAAGCGGTTCCGGAACTGAAGTGGGAGGACGACCGTCCCAACTACGACTATATCTACCTGACGAAGGATCTGATCGATCTGGCCGGACGGGACTTCCATAAGAAAAAGAACCATCTGAATTATTTCAAGAAAACCTATGATTATGAATACGTCAAGATGACCTCCGAGATGGCTGATGAAGCCATGCAGTTCATCGACGAATTCAACCGCCGCAAAGAGGTCCCGGATCACGAGATGCAAATGCTGAAGATGGAAGCGGAGGCGATGGATGATGTGTTCCGCAACCTGGAGGCCGTAGGCTATGAAGCCGGCGTCATCCGCATCGACGGCAAGATACAGGCGATCGCCGTTGGCGGACATCTCGGCACGAAGATGATTACCGAGCACGTGGAGAAAGCCAACGTAGAGTTCCGGGGATTGTACCAGGCCATCAACAACGAGTTCTGCAAGGATGTAGCAAGCTGGGCCAAGTACATCAACCGGGAAGAGGACATGGGCATTCCCAATCTTCGGAAGGCGAAACTGTCGTATCGGCCCTGTCAGCTCCTGGAAAAGTATATTGGACATTTCTAGGTGGCTTTTGCGTTCGGAGGTCCGGACATAAGTCCGGCCCGGGACGGTGGCTCTTGCGTCCGGAAACGTGCTGTTAAAAAATTAACATTATTTTCGTGAAATCTATTGACAAGCCTTGAAACTATGGTATCATAGCAACTACAAGGGCAAAAATGTTTTTAATGGGCTTCGCCGTTAAAATATTCACAAAACCCAAACGATATACCCAGAATCAGTATATTCATTAAGGAGGAAAACAAGAATGAGAGAAGTTGTAATCGTAGGTGCAGCAAGAACAGCTATTGGTAAGTTCGGCGGAACGCTGAAGAACGTCCCGACAAGACAGCTCGGCGCTGTATGTATTGAAGAAGCTCTGAAGAGAGCAGGCGTTGAGAAGGATCAGGTCGATGAAGTTATCATGGGCTGCGTACTGCAGGGCGGACTTGGCCAGAACGTTGCGAGACAGATGATGCTTGATGCCGGTCTGCCGGTAGAAGTACCTTGCTTCACCATCAACAAGGTCTGCGGTTCAGGTCTGAGAGCAGTTGAACTGGCTGCACAGATCATCAAGGCCGGAGACGCTGATATAATCGTAGCAGGCGGTGCGGAAAACATGTCAGCAGCACCTTATGTTATGAAGGACGCCAGATGGGGCGCCAGAATGTTCGACGCTAAGATGACGGACATGATGGTAAACGACGGTCTGTGGGATGTATTCAACAACTATCACATGGGCGTGACAGCAGAGAACGTTGCAGAGCAGTGGGGCCTGACAAGAGAAGAGCTGGACGAGTTCTCCGTAATTTCACAGCAGAGAGCTGAGAAGGCAGTCGACAGCGGCGTATTCAAGGATGAGATCGTTCCGGTAACCATTCCGCAGAGAAAGGGTGATCCGATCGTATTCGATACAGACGAGCACCTGACACGCGGTTCCACAATGGAGAAGGTTGGAAGACTGAAACCAGCATTCAAGAAGGACGGCGGTATCGTAACTGCTGCGAACGCTTCCGGAATCAATGACTCCGGTGCTGCAGTTGTCGTAATGAGCAAGGAAAAGGCTGACGAGCTGGGCATCAAGCCGATGGCAACCATCAAGGCTTACGCATCCGGCGGCGTAGATCCTTCCATCATGGGCGTAGGTCCTGTACCGGCTTCCAGAAAGGCTCTGGAGAAGGCTGGCCTGACCATCGAAGACATGGATCTGGTAGAAGCAAACGAAGCATTCGCGGCTCAGTCACTGGCAGTCAGAAAAGACCTTGGTCTGGATCCTGAGAAGACCAACGTCAACGGTGGCGCGATCGCTCTGGGACACCCGATCGGAGCATCCGGCTGCAGAATCCTGATCACACTGCTGTATGAGATGCAGAGAAGAGGAAGCCACTACGGCCTCGCAACACTGTGCATCGGCGGCGGCATGGGAACATCCCTCATCGTAGAGATGTAATCTCGGCTGAAAACTGAATCACCTACAAGGGCGCCGCGCCAAGCGGCGCCTTTTTTATGTGGCGGTGGCCGCGCGCCGGTTCAGCGATGCTGTTGCAACGAACCGGTTTAGCGCTGCTGTTGACACGAACCGGCTCAGCGATGCTGTTGACACGAGCCGATCCAGCGCTGCTGTTGACATTTTTCGGGAAATGAATACTAACGGTCAAGAGCAGGCGTGACATTACAGCATTTACCTGTTTGGGAGCGCCGGTCTGTTGACATGTCATCTGTTATTTAAGACTATCCGTCAACAAAAGCAGGTGATATACTTGTTTTGCCAGAGCCGAGCATGGGCCCAAAGCGCCTGCCGGCTCATTGCTGTTGACGATTAGTCTTAAAAATAAAGAAAGTGTCAAAAAATTACCGGAGAATCGCGGCGCTGGACAGCATGATTACGAAGATCGTTGACCGTTAGTATCAAATCAGCGAAAACTGTCAACAGGCGGTGGGGGATGAAACCGTTACGAGCCGCATCTGCCGATGGAGATAATATATGAGTGAGAAGACCTTCCGGATCGGACCGATCCGCCCGCCAAGTGAAGCAAACAGCCTGCTGATCCAGGTGACCAACGGCTGCACCTGGAACAAGTGCCGGTTCTGCCAGTTGTACCGCCATACGAAGTTCAAGGCGTACAGCGCGGACAGCATCCGGGCCGATATCGACAATATCGCTTACTGGGCGGAGCGCGTGAGAAAATACCAATGCAAAGGCATACCGGGCGCGGATGACCGCGGCGCGGCAGGGAGCGGCGCCTCAGGGAACAGTGGGAACGACCGCGGCGCGGCAGGGAGCGGCGTCTCTTGGGACATTGACGGGATCAACGCGGAACTTTCTGCGCTGGCGGATGACGAGGAGCGGCAGTGCATGTACACCGTCGCCAACTGGCTCCTTGCCGGCGGCGAAAACGTCTTCCTGCAGGATGGCAACAGCACGGCGCTCAGCAGCGGCAGGCTGACGGATGTGCTGGTGTATTTACGGCAGGTTTTCCCGCAGATCAAGCGGATCACATCCTACGGCAGAGCGGAGAATCTGTCCCGCTCGACCGCGGAAGATTACGCAGAGCTCAAAGCTGCGGGGCTGGACAGGATCCATTCAGGATTTGAGAGTGGCTCGGACGCAGTGCTTGCTCGCATCAACAAAGGCGTGACGCAGGAACAGCAGATCCGGGCAGGACAGGCGGTGAAAGCCGGCGGCATCGAGCTGAGCATCTACTTTATGCCCGGCGTCGGCGGAAAGGATCTGTCAGCCTCCAACGCGGAGGGAACAGCGGAGGTCATCAACGCCGTGGACCCTGACTTCGTGCGCGTCAGGACCGCCGCCATCAAACCCGGAACAGAGCTTTATCAGGACTGGCAGGAGGGGAAGTTTGCCCTTTGCAGTGATGACGACAAGGTCCGTGAGATCCGCCGGGTGATCGAGCTGGCGGAGGAAGGCCTTACGACGTACCTGGTCAGCGACCATATGATCAATCTTCTGCAGAATGTGGAAGGGTATCTGGGCATCTCCGGATCCGCGCATCAGCGCTCCGGAAAGACGCGGCTGCTCCGGCAGATCGACCGCTATCTGGACCTGCTCGATGCGGATCGCCGGGTCTTCCAGCTTTTGCGCAGGACTCTGCGAGCCTATGATTTGGACGATATGGACCGTCTGGGTAGCATTGAACGGGAGCGGCTGCGCGCCGAGATCATGAAGGAGACCGAACTTGGCTGGGATGTACGGATGAACGGATACATCTGCAGGTATGTGTAGAGAAATGAGAAATCATCGTGACAAATAGAACGGATAACATAGAAAGGGACAACATAGAAAGCGACAACAGAGGAAGAGAGGGCACGATCAAGGACGAGCACGCCGGCGAGCCTTTGCGCCGCACGGCGGCCGGGCAGGTGCGGCGCTATCTTTTGATTGCCTTCGGACTTGCGATCCTGAACTTCGCCTATGTGATGGTGACGGTCCCCCACGGGATCATCAACGGAGGCGTGACCAGCTTCAGCATGATCCTGGCGAGACTTCCGGTAACGGACGCGCTTCCGGTCAACGCGTGGGTGACGGTCATCACGGCGATATTGGCCGCGCTTTGCTGCATCTTCCTGGGACGGGACATTTTCGTTGCCAGCCTGTACAGCTGCGTGGTCGGGGTGGCGGCGTTCAATTTCTTCACCATGATCGTACCGGAGAAAGTGATCCGCGCGATGATCGCATTCGGGAAGGTGGGACCGATCGGCAGCTTTACCATGCCGGACGGCAGCCCGGTGATCACCGTCGGTCTGATCGCAGAGCTTGCGGCCGCGGCCATCGTGGTTGGGATAGGATACTACTTCTGCCTGAGCAATGATTCCACGGCGGTGGGCATGGACACCATCGCGCTCATACTGCATAAACGGAATGAGAAGATCCCGGTTGCTTACGCCATGTACGCCATCAACATCATCGTGCTTTTGCTGGGATTATATACCTACGGCCTGCGATGCGTGATCATGGGGATCGTGTTCGCGGGGATCCAGGCGAAGACGCTGAATACTATGCTTGGAGGCAAAAACAAATAGATCGTGACATACAAATAAAGCACAACAAACCGCCTAAACAGGCGGTTTTGTGCTATAATACATTCTGTATTGGTATGTGCGGCAGAAGGGAAGAACATGAGAGAATTGCTAATGGGAAATGAAGCGGTGGCCGTGGGCGCGCTGGCTGCGGGAGTGCAGGTAGTGGCAGGCTATCCGGGTACGCCGTCTTCAGAAGTTCTTGAAACGATTGCAAAGAGAAATCCGGGCCATGTTTATGTGGAATGGTCCGTTAACGAAAAGGCAGGCGCGGAGGTTGCCGCAGGCGCGGCCTACGCCGGCGCCCGCAGTCTTGTGACGATGAAGCAGATGGGACTGAACGTCGCGTCCGATCCGGTCATGTGCGTCAACTATATCGGCGTCAAGGGCGGAATGGTCATTTACGTATGCGATGATCCGGGCCCGATCTCATCCCAGACGGAACAGGATACGAGAAGCTTCGCGCGGTACGCGCACATTCCGTGCTTTGACTGCGACAGCCCCGAGCAGGCGTTTCAGGCCGTGCAGGACGCGTTCGCGTTTTCGGAGGAACACGAGACGCCGGTCATTCTGCGGTCGACCACGAGAGTCTGTCACGCGTGCGCGGACATCGACGTGCCGGAGATCCGGAATCCGGAACCCGCGGACGGATTCGTCAAAGACCCGCGGTGGGTCATCTTCCCGAAACTGGCCTATGAAGCCAAGCTCAGGGTCGCAGGACGCGAGCCCCAGCTTGCCGCGGACTTTTCGGAATACAAAGGCAACACAATCGAAGGGAACGGCCCTATCGGGATCGCCTGCGGCGGAGTCAGCTACTCCTATGTCAAAGAAGCCATCCGCGGGCGTGAGAATCAGTTTACCATCCTGAAGATCGCTACGCCGTACCCATTCCCGGCAGAGCTTGCCCGGCAGTTCCTCCTCGGCGCGGAAAAGGTCATCTGTTTTGAAGAACTGGATCCGTACATCGAGGACGCGCTGATTTATGAATACGGCAATCTCAGTCTTGAGATCGATAACTATATAGAAGGAAAACGAACCGGGGCAGTGCGCCTCGGCGGAGAGCTGAGCGCTTCGGAAGTCGCGGAAGTGATCGAAAAGATCACCGGAATTCCCCTGTCAGCGGAGGTCAGCACGCCGGATGATGTGCCGCCGCTTCCAGTCCGGCCGCCGGTGCTCTGCGCTGGATGTCCCCACAGAGGAGCATTTTATGCAGTCAAATCGGCAGTGGGCAAACGGCCCGCGATCTACTGCGGCGACATCGGCTGCTATACTCTCGGCAATGCAGCGCCGCTGGATATGGTGGACACGTGCCTTTGCATGGGCGCAGGGATCACCATGGCCCAGGGGCTGGATCACGCGATCAACGGCAGCGGCATCCCGGATTGCGATGCAGCGGAGAGCGGCAAAACCGCAGCTGACGCTGTGACCGCCTGCTTCGCCTTTGTCGGCGACTCCACGTTCTTTGCCAGCGGCATCACGGGAACGGTGAACGCCGTCTACAACCAGGCGGATATGATCCTGTGCGTTTTGGATAATTCCACGACGGCCATGACCGGCCATCAGCCCCATCCGGGAATGGGCGTGACCATGATGGGCGAGCGGGTCGATCCGGTGGACATCGCCAAAGTCCTCGAAGGCATCGGCGTCAAATGGATCCGGACGGTGGATCCGCAGAACCTGAAGCAGTCCCGGGACGCAGTCAATGAAGCGATGGAGGAGAAGGGCGTGCGCGCCATCATCTTCAAATCGCCGTGCATCGCGCTGGTGAAACCGGACGCGCCGAAGCAGGTCGATGCGGATACATGCGTCAGCTGCATGCGGTGCATCAATGAGATCGGCTGTCCGGCGCTGATCACAGACCAGCCGGCCGGCGCGGCAGGCAAACCAAAAGCAACGATTGATACAGCACTCTGCACAGGCTGTGGGCTTTGCACCCAGATCTGTCCGGCAGAGGCGATCAGATAATAAACATAGTCAGATAGAGGACAGACAATGAACGAACATGAAGTGAAGAGCTGCCTGCTGTGCGGCGTCGGAGGACAGGGCACGGTTCTGGCCTCCAGGATTATCGCGGCGGCAGCCATGGCCAAAGGCCTCCACGCCAGGACGGCCGAGACCATCGGCATGGCCCAGCGCGGCGGAAGCGTCGTCAGCCACGTGCGGATCGGAGAGGATATCGCTTCGTCAACGATCCCGCTTGGAACGGCGGACGTGATCATCGGGTTCGAACCGGGCGAAGCGGCGGCCAACATCAAATACCTGAAAGAGGATGGCGTGCTGATTCTGAGCAGCAAGCAGGTGAAGCCTGTAACGGCGTCCCTCGGACAGAGCGCTTACGATGGGGAGACTTGCCTTGCCTGGCTCAAAAGCAAAGGCAGCAAATGCATCGTCATCGACCCGGATGAGATCATTCGCGCCTGCGGATCGCCGAAGGTGCTCAACGTCGCCATGACAGGCGCGCTGGCGGCGAGCGGCGCGATGGGGCTCAGTATGGACGATGTAGAGGAAGCTTTGAAGATCAGAATGAAACCGAAACTTCTTGAAATGAACAGGAAGGCTTTGCATATGGGTGCGCAGTGCGCAGCAGAGAGGTAACCGATTATGAAGATGAAAAAAGCAACGTTAAAGGACATCAAAAGACAGGTCGCGCGAGTTCAGGCGGCGGGCGGTTTTTACGCGAAGCGGCTGAAGGGGATCGATCCGGAGGATATTAAAACCCAGGAGGATTTTGAGAAGCTGCCGTTCTCGGAGAAGGACGATCTGAGAGACGCGTATCCGCTGGGACTGGCGGCAGTGCCGGACGAGGAGATCGTCAGGATCCATTCCTCCAGCGGTACGACAGGACTGCCGTGCATCATTCCTTATACGCAAAAGGACGTCGAGGACTGGGCGGAGCTGTTCAAACGCTGCTATGAGATCGCCGGCATCACGAACAAAGACCGCATCCACATCACGCCGGGATACGGACTGTGGACAGCAGGCATCGGATTCCAGCTGGGCGCTGAGAAACTGGGCGCCATGACGATTCCTATGGGACCGGGAAACACGGACAAACAGATCAAGTTTATGCAGGATATGGGATCGACGGTGCTCTGCGCGACGTCATCCTACGCGCTGCTTCTGGCTGAAGAAATCGAAAAGCGCGGCGTGAAGGATACGATCAAACTGAAAAAGGGCGTCATCGGTTCGGAGCGCTGGGGCCCGAAGATGCGCGCGCGTATTGCCAATGAACTGGGCGTCGAGCTCTATGATATCTACGGACTGACAGAGGTCTACGGACCGGGCATCGCCATCAACTGCGAGTACGAGACCGGCATGCACTACTTCGATGATTACCTCTACTTCGAAATCATTGATCCGAAGACAGGAGAGGTCCTGCCGGACGGTGAGCTGGGCGAGCTGGTCATCACGACGCTGAAGAAGGAAGGCGCGCCGCTGATCCGTTACAGGACCCACGACCTGACGAGGATCATTCCGGACGATGTGCCGTGTCCCTGCGGACGCAAGCTGCCGCGGATCGATGTCATCCTGGGCCGGACCGACGACATGGTCAAGGTCAAGGGCGTCAACATCTTCCCGGGACAGATCGAGGACTGCCTGAAGGATATCGAGGGAGCATCCAGCGAGTACCAGATCTTCATCGACCACGAGGACGGTAAGGATGTGATCAACCTTTTCGTGGAAACGATCTTTACAAAGAAGGGCGAACGCCGCAAACTCGAGAAAGCGATCAAGGATAAGATCAAGAGCGTCATCAATGTCGGCGTTACGCCAAAGGCGGTCGACATCGGAGACCTGCCGAGAAGTGAGAAGAAGACCACGCGTGTCTTCGACTATAGATATTAGAATCGTTATCAGAAAGGACAATTCATGACTGCAAAATCAATGATGCCTTACGTCGAGGGCAACTCGGCGATCAGGGCCATGTTCGAAGAGGGAGCACGTATGGCGGCCGAATACGGCGCGGAGAACGTCTACGACTTCAGTCTGGGTAACCCGAGCGTTCCTGCTCCGGCGGAAGTAAACGACGCGATCCGGAGCATCCTTGCCGAAGAGGACACGCTTCTGGTTCATGGCTACAACAAAAGCAACTCGGGCTATGAGGATGTGCGGCAGACTGTAGCGGAGCATCTGAATATGCTCCACGGGACGAGCTTCTCCTCGAAAAACATTATCATGACGGTGGGAGCAGCGAGCGGGCTCAATGTCGCCATCAAGGCTCTCGTTGATCCCGGCGAGGAAATTCTGGCCTTTGCGCCGTACTTCGTAGAATATGGAAATTACGCGAAGAACCACGGGGCGGTGCTCCGGGCGGTGCCGGCGGACACCAACACGTTCCAGCCGAATCTGGATGTAATGGAGGAGATGATCACGGAGAAGACCCGCGCGATCATCATCAACTCTCCGAACAACCCGACCGGCGTCGTCTACAGTGAAGAGACGATCCGGCGTCTGGCGCAGATCCTGAAAGCGAAACAGGAGGAGCTGGGGACGGAGATCTACATCATCTCCGATGAGCCCTACAGAGAGCTTGCCTACGACGGCGTCAACGTGCCCTATGTCACGAAATATTACGACAACACCGTGGTCGGCTACTCCTGGAGCAAGAGCCTGTCCCTGCCGGGCGAACGGATCGGCTATCTGGTCTTCCCGAGCGAGCTGGTGGATTTTGAGAATGCTGTTCAGGCTGCCAACATCGCCAACCGGGTGCTGGGATACGTCAACGCGCCGACTCTCATCCAGCGCGCTGTTGCCAGATGCATCGACTGCAAAGTCGACATCGACGCCTACGACCGCAACCGGAAGGCGCTCTACGAGGGACTGGTCGACGCAGGATATGAATGCATTTATCCGGAAGGCGCGTTCTACCTTTTCGTTAAATCGCCAATAGACGATGATGCGGAATTCTGCGTCCGCGCAAAGGCTCACAACATTCTGGTGGTACCCGGGAAGTCCTTTGCCTGTCCCGGATATGTACGCATCGCATATTGTGTCGCCTACGAAACGATTGTAAATTCGATTCCTGCTTTTGCAGCATTGATGAAAGAAATAAAAGAGGACAAGGAGTAATAAGATGGCTGAAGTGATCGAGATGACAAATTTTATCCACGATATTATCGACAAGGATCTTGAGGAGGGCAAGTATGGAGACAAGGTTCTGACCAGGTTCCCGCCGGAGCCGAACGGCTACCTGCACATTGGTCACGCCAAATCTATATGCCTGAACTTCATGACCGCGCAGAAGTATCACGGCGGATGCAACCTCAGGTACGACGACACCAATCCGGTGAAGGAGGATATGGAATACGTTGACTCCATCGAAGAAGATGTCAGATGGCTGGGCTTCGAATGGAAGAACCGGCTTTGGGCGTCGGACTACTTCGATGAGATGTACGAGTGCGCGGTGACGCTGATCAAGAAGGGGCTCGCTTTCGTCTGCGACTTCAGCGCCGATGAGATCCGGGCCAACAGAGGAACCCTGACGGAGCCGGGCAAGGAATCTCCTTACCGGAACCGGAGCATCGAAGAGAATCTGAAGCTCTTCGAGGAGATGCGCGAGGGAAAATACGCGGACGGCGAGAAGGTGCTCCGCGCGAAGATCGACATGGCATCCCCGAACATCAACATGAGAGATCCGGTCATCTATCGTATTGCCCATGCGGAGCATCACAATACGGGCGATAAGTGGTGCATCTATCCGATGTACGATTTCGCGCACCCGATCGAGGACGCCATCGAGGGCATCACCCACTCCATCTGCACGCTGGAGTTTGAGGATCACAGACCGCTCTATGACTGGGTGCTCCAGGCGGTCGGCAAATGGCCGACACCTCCGCAGCAGATCGAGTTCGCGCGTCTGAACATCACCAACACGATCATGTCCAAGCGGTACCTGAAGGCGCTGGTCGATGATGGCGTCGTGGAAGGCTGGGACGATCCGCGTATGCCGACCATCGCGGGCATTCGCCGCAGAGGCTACACGCCGGAGGCCGTTCGTGATTTCTGCGAACGCATCGGCGTTGCAAAGGCCAACTCCACCGTTGATGTAGCGCTGCTGGAGTCCTGCGTGCGTGACGATCTGAAGACAAAGGTCGAAAACCGCAACGTCGTCGAGAATCCGATCAAGGTCGTGATCACCAACTATCCGGAGGATCAGACAGAAGAGATGCCGATCGAAAACAACCGCGAGGTTCCGGAGATGGGCGAGCGTATGGTTCCGTTCAGCAATGAGCTGTGGATCGATGGGGACGACTTTATGGAAGTACCGGTGAAGAAATACTTCCGTCTCTTCCCGGGCAACGAAGTGCGCTTCAAGGGCGCGTACTTCCTCACCTGCAACGAGGTCGTCAAGAACGAGGACGGTTCCATCAAGGAGCTGCGTTGCACCTATGATCCGTCCACTAAGAGCGGCACGGAAGGCGCCAACCGCAAGGTCAAAGGCACCATCCACTGGGTCGACGCGAAGACGGCTGTCAAGATCAGGATCAGAAATTACGACTATCTGATGATCGAAGATGAGAACGGAGAGATGGACCTCAATCCGGATTCTCTGGTAGAATCCTGGGGCTATGCGGAACCGCTTCTCGGCGAGGCGGATCCGGGAGAGCGTTTCCAGTTCTTCCGCAAAGGCTACTACATCGCGGACAGCGTGCTGTGCGGCGAAGAAGACGATGGATCCGAACTGAAGGTCTTTAACAAGATCGTAGGATTGAAGTCGTCCTTCAAGGTAAAGAAATAATGATTTCTGGTAAGGAGATAATGCTTCCGGAGTTGCTGGCACCTGTTGGGGGCAGAGCGCAGCTGGAGGCTGCAGTAAATAATGGAGCGGATGCCGTCTATATGGGCGGCTCCCTTTTTAATGCGCGGATCAACGCGGAAAACTTCACCGACGCGTCGCTGCGAGATGCGATCGACTTCGCCCACGAACGGGACGTGAAGGTGTACATCACGTTCAATACGCTGGTGAAGGACGAAGAACTCTCGCGGGCGTTCCGGTACGCGTGCTTCCTGTATGAGGCCGGCGCGGACGCGCTGATACTGCAGGACATGGGCCTGGCGCGTTTGCTTCACAAGTATCTGCCGGATTTTCCGCTGCACCTTTCGACCCAGGGGACGGTCTATAATGTACAGGCGCTGGATCTGGTGCGCCGACTGGGATTCTGCCGGGTCGTGTCTGCCCGGGAGCTGTCGCTTGCGGAGCTTCGGCGTCTGTGCGCGGCTGCGCACGCCGGCGAGGGATGTAACGCGGCGGCGCGCGGAGAGGTCTCAAAAGACACCTCGACCTCACTTGAGATCGAGGTATTTGTGCACGGCGCCCTCTGCATGTGCTACTCCGGCCAGTGCCAGATGAGCCGTGCGTTCGGCGGTGGCGGACGAAGCGGCAACCGGGGACTTTGCGCGCAGCCGTGCAGACTGCCGTACACAGACGATACGGGACGCACCGGGTACTTCCTCAGCCCGAAGGATCTGTGCGCTTTGGAACGGATTCCACAGCTGATCGACGCGGGGGTGGATTCCTTTAAGATCGAGGGCCGCCTCAAGTCACCGGAATATGTGGCGGTCACAACGGCGGTGTACAGGAAGTATCTGGATCTGTACGCAGAGGCCATCGGAGCGGACACACATGAAGGCGCGGCAGCGTCTGACACTGCGGTAGCGTTCGGCGCTGCGATAACCCCTGCCGAATGGAAGCGCATGATCGATCCGGCGGATATGCAAAAGCTGAGGCAGATCTTCAACAGAGGCGGCTTCACCACCGGATATCTCGACAGCAATCCGGGAAAGAAGATTCTGTCCGGTGAGAGTCCGAAAAACCAGGGCGTTTACGTGGGCACTGTCAAGTCGGTTCGGCCGGTCAGAACCAAGTCCTCGGGACGGGATAAGGTGCTGGTGGATGTGATGCCAAAGGGCGGCGCAGCTGCTTCCGGTGGCACGGCATCCGGCGGCGCGTGCATCGCTCACGGTGATGGCGTGGAGATCCGGGGCCGGGCAGGAGAAGCCGGCGCGGCCACCGGCAATGTGGTGACCTATGCGGAGAAGCTGCCCGACGGCACATGGCGCATTGGAGATTTTGACCGCGGCATCCGGCCGGGAGACAGAGTCTATAAGGTCACCGACAAAGCCCTCCGTGAGGAGGCGCTGGCAGCCCCGGCGAAGAGCCTTCCGCTTCGGATGTGCTTCCGTGCAAAAGCCGGAAAGGCGCCGGAAATCACATTGTCATTAGGCGATGCGCAGTGCGGCGCAAGGGATGGCGCCAAAGTCCGGGGGGATTTTGCAGTAGAAAAGGCGCTGAAGCGTCCTACGACAGAGGAGAAGATTCGCAGTCAGCTCATGAAGCTTGGGGATACGTGCTTTTGCGCGGCGGAAGAGGCCATCGCGGTCGATATCGATCCGGACATCATGATCCCCGTCTCTGTCATCAACCAGATGAGGCGTGAGGCAGCGGAGATGCTGGCGGAGAAACTGCGCGCGGCTGCGACCGCGGCACGAACGCCGCTGCCGGAGGAACGCATCGAGGAGATCATCGCAGAAGAACAGCTCGGCAGCGAGGAGGAGATGCACCGTGTGAAGCAGGCGGCTTCGCAGCTGCGGATCCGGCCGGTTCCGGTGCAGGAGTTTTGTGCGGAGGGATTCCGATTGCAGGATCGTGGCGCCGAGGGATTCCGATTGCAGGAGTTTTGTGCGGAGGGATTCCGGTCATCGAATGAAGACGCTCTTCCGTACATCCTGAATGTCAGCAAGGGCGCGCTGGGTGAATATATCGAAGAAAACTTTGACACCATCGCGCGGCTGGCGCAGGACACTGGTATCCTGATCGGCAACCTTGGATGGATCAAACAGTTCCGGGATGCGGGCGTGACAGTTTACGGAGACTATGGGCTGAACGCGTTCAACAGTCAGTGCGTCAAAGCCTATGAGGAACTGGGCGTGAAGATGCTGTATCCGTCGTACGAATGCTTTGAAGGCGGACGCGGTTCAGGCATGCAGACAGAAGACACGCGCTTTGGCGGACGCGTTCCCCTGATGATAACAGAACACCCTTTCAGGACCGATTATCTGGTGGACCGAAAGGGTGCGGTGCATGAAATCATAAAGTGTGAGGACAAGTATGTGATTCTTTGATCATTGTTACTGTCTATGTGACATTGCAATCGTCATAGCTCGTTCGCGTTCTTGAACATGAGGATGCCCAGAAAAATCATTACGAGACCGACAATGACAGACCATGTCGTGCTGAAGTGGGACTGGGCTGCGATCGCAACACAGATCAAACCTACAATGACAAGAAATAATGAGCTGAAAATGTATTTCGGGCTGCGTCTGCGGCCGTTGTTTCTGAATGACATAATAATTACCTCCAAACATCAAACATACTAACATAAAATGTGAAGGCGTTCAACCACTGAAGGGAATCTGCGTGCGTTGTCGCTGGGTTGAATCTGCATGATACACAGAGTAAATTTCGGAATGTCGTAGTTTAGACGCAAAAGATGACTCAAAACTACGACATTTTATATTTGCACAAGAATTTTGATGGCCTTCTATAAGGAGGGTCTTAGATTTGAGGTGAAACAATGACAAAAACTACGACATAAGGTTCTTCTTGAAGCGTACCCCTAAAGGTAGAGTCGAAATCGGACAAAACTTGCGGCCGCTTATGACCTGCAGTATTCCGCCGGTGTCATATATCCATTTGACTGATGTGGCCGTTCGTTTGGATAAAATGACCAGAAGTATTCATAGATGTCATGTTTTGCCTCCGCTATTGTATCATACTTCTCTTTCAGCCATTCTTCTTTCATCTTCCCCCAGAAGCATTCCATCGGGGCATTGTCCCAACAATCACCTTTCCTGCTCATGCTGCAGAGATATCCGTATCGATCTATGAGCCTCCGGTAATCGTAGGACGCATAGGTCGATCCCCTGTCGGAGTGGAGGATGCATCCGGGGAAAACACATCCCCTGAAAAGCATATCCTTAAAGGCATCCATAACAAGGAACCTGTTGTTTCGTCTGCCCATTGCCAATCCGACCGGCATCCTTCCGTAAAGATCAAGTATTGCAGCCGCATACAGATCTCCCTCGCCTGTTTCGACCACTGTTGTATCGCTGACCATCTTCTGGCCCGGTTCCGTCGTTTCGAAATCCCGGTCGATCAGATTGTCTGCAATCATATAGTCATGGTTTGAATCTGTTGTGATCCGATACTTCTTATGTGTCCTGGAAAACAGCCCGTTCTCACGCATGATCCTTTCGACACGTTTGTGATTGACCTTTTTTTCTCTTCTGCTGTTGATGATCGCTGTGATTTTTCTGCTTCCGAAAACGCCTCTGGATCTGTAGTAGATCTCTTTGATCTCGGCAAGGAGTTCCCTGTTTTCAAGTTCCTGCTCCGTAGGCGGCATCAATGTCCGTACTCTCCACTTGTGGTAACCGCTTTCGGAAACATTCAGAACTCTGGCCATCCTGACAATCGAGAATTCCTCTCTGTGTGCCTCCATGAATTCATATTTCACTCGTGCTTTACATTTGCCAGGAAGGCCGCTGCTTTTTTTAAGATCTTCACCTCTTCCTGAAGTTCTTCAACTTCCTTTTCAAGTTCGATTTCCCGTGGGCTACGCGTATCTTTCTTAGTGTAGCCTTTCCAGAAAGCCTGCTCACCGTATTCGTCGTAATGTTCACGCCAACGCCTGACGGTGGCGGGCAGAAGACCATACTTCCCGGCAATGACTCTTTCAAGGCCATCGTTCTCCGGAAGCGAGGCTTCCTTTGCCACCTTGATCTTGAATTCTTTGCTGTAATTGCTTCTCGCCATAATGTGTCCCTCCCATTCTCATAGAGTATATCATGTTTATTCACACTCTACTTTTTGGGGGACACATCATCTGTTCTCCGCTGATCCACCTGTATAACCACTGCGTCGCGGGGTTTCCGTTGGAAGTAGTAGTTTTTGGTATCTTTTCGCAGCAGAACTACGACATTCCGAAATCCGCGCGCCCGCAGACACGGCAGACACGGCAGATACCGCAGACACGGCACGCCCCGCAGACACGGCATGCCCGGCAGACACTGCAGACACTGCAGACACGGCATGCCCCGCAGGCCCAGTGGAACACGAAAAAAACGGCGCCCCGCGGGACGCCGTTTCTGGTGTATACGTATACTATTGTGTCGTTTTGGCTTAGCGTGATGCTTACGCCTCTGCAGCTTCCAGAGCTGCCTTCTTGTCTTCTTCTCTCTGTTTGAGAATGTGCTGGTATTCTTCCTCGCTCATCTCTGTCATTGTGATACCGGTTACTCCATAGAACATGGATACGAGCGGGTTCACATAGTTGAGTATTGCGAATGGGATGTATGCACTGTTGACGCCCAGGAAGGATCTCATGGTAGCGCCGCAAGTGTTCCACGGGAAGAAGTTGGAAGTGATCGTTCCGGAGTCTTCCAGACATCTGGACAGGTTCTTCGGAGCAAGTCTTCTGTCTTCGAATGCTTCCTTGTACATTCTGCCCGGCAGGATGATGGACAGGTACTGGTCGCAGCAGATCGCGTTTACGAATACGCATGTCAGCTCTGTTACGATGACCAGGCCGCCTCTTGTGCCTCTTGCCAGTTTCAGGATCGAGTCTGCCAGGTTGGCCATGATTCCGGTGGAGTCTACGATACCGCCGAAGCACATCGCCAGCATGATCAGGGAGATCGTCCACATCATGGACTGCAGGCCGCCGCCGGAAAGCAGTGACAGCAGTTCTTCTGCAGCACCCTCATCGATTCCTTCCGGAATCTGCAGGTTCTCGGAATCCCAACCATTGTTCAGGATGTTGCCGATCGCAGATGGGCCGCCGCCCGGGATGATCTTGACGCCCTGCATTGCCGCGAACGGAACGCCGAGGAATACGCCGGCGATCAGAGCAGGCAGAGCAGGCATCTTAACGATTACTGCAACGATTACGAATACCGGTGGGATCAGGTACAGCACGCTGACCTTGTAGTTCAGAGTGATGAACTCGAGGTACAGCTGGATCGTTGACTCGTCCGCCGTGCCGCCCTTGTGGGTGAAGCCCAGGATCAGGTACACGATGAACGCGATGATCAGGGACGGTCCTACTGTGTAGACCATGTGCTTGATGTGATCAAACAGGGTCGCACCTGCAACAGCAGGAGCCAGGTTTGTCGTATCGGACAGCGGTGACATCTTGTCGCCGAAGTAAGCGCCGGATACGATCGCGCCGGCTGTCATGTAGGATGGGAATCCCAGAGCCGTACCGATACCGATCAGAGCAACGCCCATGGATCCGGCTGTCGACCAGGATGAACCGGTCGCCAGGGATACGATGCTGCACAGCAGGCAAGCTGTGAACAGGAAGATGCTCGGAGCGATAACCTTGATTCCATAGTACATCATGGACGGAATAACACCGCCGCATTTCCATGAAGCGATCATGGCACCTACAACCGCCAGGATCAGCATAGCCTGCATGGATCTGTTGATCGCAGCCAGGATGCCCTGCTCCATGTAAGCCCATTTCCAGCCGTTTGCCGCGCCGATGATGCCGGCAGCGCAAGCAGCGAGAATCAGACCGACGTGCGCCTCTCCTCCATCGTCGAACATAACGTTCCAGAACAGGAACACTACCATGCAGACGATAGCAAGGACGCACTGCCACATAGGTACTTTTCTACCCATAACAAAATCCTCCTTACTAGATAAAAAGTAAATATGATGATAATTCCGACACGGAACGCCCTATACACCACCAAGCATTCCAAGTCTGTTAAAATTATAACTTCCGTGCATAAAAATGTCAACGATTCAGGCTCTTAAATTCCTTTAAAAAACAGCCGCTTTAACGCTCTACAAAGCCATTTTATAGACATGCTAAAGCGCTAAAACGACTGCTCTCCGCCAGGTATGAAATCACATACACGGCTGATATTTATTCATAGCCTATTTCGCTCTCGGATGGGTCCTGTCATACACATCCTTGATGTGGTTCTTCGTGGCTGCGAGATAGACCTGCGTAGCCATAATGTCCTCGTGTCCCATAAGCTCCTGCAGGGACTTCAGATCCGCGCCGTTCTGAAGCATGTGGACGGCGAAGGAATTGCGCAGCGTGTTGGGCGTGAGCTTTTGCTTGATGCCGGATTTCTCACCATACTCTTTCAGGACCTTCCAGAGACCTTGCCGGGTCAGCCGCTTTCCGTAGTAATTGACAAAGAGCGCCGTCTCCTCCTTGTTCTCGCCGAGGAGCTGGTCGCGCACTTCGTAAACATAGTCTTCCAGCGCAGCCCTGGCAGGACGTCCCATGGGGATGATGCGGGTCCTGCGGCTCTCGCCGTAGCAGGTGATGAACCCCATGCGAAAATTCACATCTTCCAGATTGGCGTCGATCAGCTCGCTCACTTTGATGCCGGTCGCGTAGAGCACCTCCAGGATAGCCCGGTCGCGGCGGCCTTTGAGCGAATCGTCGGGACTTTCCAGGAGCCGGTCGATGTCCTTGATCGAAAGGTACTCCAGCTCTTTGCGCTCCACGCGCGGAGTCTTGACGCCGCGGGCAGGGTTTTCGTGAGTGACCCCGGTGTCCTGCAGGTAATTATAAAAGGTCCGGATAGAAGCCATCTTCCGGTTCAGCGTTGAGGGGGATCTGCCGTCTGCCTTCAACTTGTTCAGATAGGCAGTGACATCGTCCCGCGCAGCCCCGGTCAAATCTTCGACGCCGCGGCTTGACAGAAACTGTTTGAAATCCCGGATGTCCCGCCCGTAGGCGTCCAGAGAATTCGCTGCCAGCTTCTTTTCGTTTTTAAGGTAGTCGATAAATTGTTCAATATACATTGACTTACAACCGTCCTTTCGCCATGAGCAGGGCAGCCAGTGTCTTCGAGTCCGTGATCTCACCCCGCACAGCCATGTCGTAGACCTCATCAAAAGGCATCTCCATGATCTCGATCACTTCGTCGGCGTCCAGATCCTGTTCGCCTTTGGTAAGTCCCCGCATGAGATAGAGATGGATCACCTCTTCTGAATAGGCGCAGCTCGGATTCACCGCGCCCAGATAGGTGATCTCTGAGGCGGTATAGCCGGTTTCCTCCCGGAGCTCCCGCTCGGCCGCAGCCTGCGGATCTGTTTCCCCTTTGTCGATCTTGCCGGCGGGGATTTCGAGAACGGCCCTGCGGCACGCGTACCGGTACTGCCGTTCCATAATGATGTTGCCTTCATCGGTCAAAACCACCATGGCGACCGCGCCGTTGTGCTCGACGATCTCCCGATAGGAGGAGCCAGTTATAGTAGTGACTTTGTCACGGCGCAGATTCAGAATCCGCCCTTCGTACAGTCTTTCGCTTTCAATCAGTTCTTCCTTAAAAATCACTGTGCCGTCATCTCCTTTGATCTGTCCACTGCCGCCTGGAACGCTTCGGCGACATCATCCATGAATCCGTTTGCCTGCAGCTTCTTCACCGCTTCGATCGTCGTGCCGCCCGGTGAGCAGACGTTGATGCGCAGCTGCTCCAGCGACTCCTTGCTTTCGAGGGCAAGCGTCGCGGCGCCGATCACTGCCTGGCAGGCAAACACGCGCGCCTTGGTCGGTGCCATTCCGTTGCTGACGGCGGCCTTTGCGAGAGCTTCCAGATACATGAACGTATACGCGGGGCTCGAGCCGCTGACGCCGATCACGCAGTCGATCAGATCCTCCGAGACTTCTTCCGCTCTTCCGATGGAATCGAAGATCGTTTTCGCCAATGCAAAATCCGTATCGCTGACGTTAGCGTTCCTGCACATAGCGGTCATGGCTTCGCCAACCTGCGCGGGAGTATTCGGCATGATCCGGATCAGTTTGACAGCGTCGCCGCTTCCCTCGGAGGCCTCATTCAGGAAGCCTTCCATGCTTGCGATGCTCGTGCCGGCCGCCATGGAAATGATGATTTTGCCTTCGGCGGGAGCGATCTCATGAAGGACATCGTCCACATTGTTCGGCTTAACGCCGATGATGATGATGTCTGACTGATCCGCCAGGTCTTTGTTGTCATTGCAGATGCGGATGCTTGTTTTCGCGCTGCCGCTCAGGCTCATCGCGTCCGCCATGACAGAATTATGCTCCGTCAGTTTGTTGTGGATCAGTATTTCGTTCCCATCGCTGGCAGGTGAATTGGCGTAGCCCTTCAGGATCGCGCCGCCCATATTTCCGGTTCCGATAAATCCGATTTTCATAAGCACTCCTCCATGAATTTCTTTATGAACTCTTTAATAAAATGATTGATTTCTCTGTACTTGATGCCGTCCGCGTCTTCGATGACAAGAAAACCGCTTTCGCATCCCGGGTAGTCGCTGAAGCAAAAGCCGGACAGCGCGGATGCATCCGCAAGTCCCGCGGCTTCCAGGTCGATCACCGTAAGGCCGCTCTGCCGGATGACCGGTATGGACAATTCGAAGCTGCTTCCCGTGAAGCGGCTCGAGACGGGCCATCCATGATAATCGAAGCCCCGGTATACAGCAGGCACGCGGTTCTGATCGCCGCTGCAGATCAGCGCATCCTGCAGGAGTCGGATCTTCGTGACCGTCACCATCGCGGGTCCCCGTTTCACAGGAAAGCCAATGTGGAACATGGCCTTGTGGAAATCGGCTTTTGTGATCGCGCGGGTCAGGCGCGTGAGCTGCCGCACGTCATCGTTGTTGTGCAGCAGGATCTTCGCTTCCGCCTGCGGGTCCGCCGTCCGCTCGTACAGATAATACAGATCGACACTTTCGGCGCCGGAGATCTCATCTCCTCTCGTATCCCACAGGCCCATGTAGTTTTCCACCGTCTTCTGCCGCATGTTCGGAAGAAGCCTCCTGAGGGGCGAGTATCTGCTGAGCACAGGATACAGATCCAGATCATACAGATAGCTGCAGGAGAGGGAAGTGGTCTCCGGGTGCCTTCGCAGCCGGGTGTCCAGAAACGGGATGTCGAAGTGATTGCCATTGTAGGTGATCACCACATCCAGTTCCGCCAGCACGTCCATGTATTCCCCCAGCGCCTGCGGCTCTTCCTTCTGGTTTTCCGCAAGGATCTGATGGAGACGGTGCTCCTTCACATCGTAGACGCCGCCCAGAATGAATTTGTTCCGGTACGGATCCAGTCCGGTCGTTTCAATGTCCAGCACGCCCGTGCGAAATCCGTCGAAGTAAAAATCCCATAGCGCGGTGCGGAATATTTCCTGCTGCCAGTCTTCTATGATGTGCTTCATGACGCGTTATCTTCTCCGCCGGCTTCCTCGTCCCATGCTTCGACTTCCCGGTCGAATTCCACGACATAAGCGCCCAGGATCTCCTCAACGGGGAGTTTGATGAAACTGCGGATCCGCTCGTCGTCATCGAAGAAGGCGTTGGCGGGAGGCAGTTCCCACTGCAGGGTGCAGTCCGCGTATTCTTTGTTTTCGTTTATGATCTCCGCTTCCAGGAAACCGTAAGCGCCGGTGTTGTAATCCCAGTAGAAGCAGCCGTCATTGTCCGCCTCGTGGGGACAGCCGCCGGCTTTGCCGGTGGGCGTGAATTCCAGATGCATGTAATCCGGTTTCTCAAGCCAGGACGCGATGTTCAGCCAGCCGCGTTTGCCTTCGGCCGCGACGGGTGTGTTGAATTCCACATAGCCCCAGTCGTCGTCTCCATCGAAGCACTCCACATTGATGCGAAGCACCGGCCGCAGAGATTCGAATCCCGGTGGAAGCAGTCTTTTGATTTCGTCTTGATTGGCCCGGTAGGCCATTACATACTGTTTGATTTTCATGATGTTTCCTCCGGGTAAAGTATACCACACATTACGGTAAACCTATACGGCAAAGCGATATAAAGCAATAAAGAGTGAACAAAAAAACAAAAGAAACCCGAAGGTTTCTTTTGTTAAAAGGGGTATTGGGATTAGAGATTAATGAGGTTATCAGGGGATAACCACAGGTCAATAGTAACCTACAATCCGCTAAAAATCAAGGTTTTTTTGTTTATTAAAGAATATTAAGTTTTATGCTGGAGATTGCTCGTATATAATTATGTAGCAAGTATAGTATTTTTTACAGGTCAGGTATGAGTATGCGTGAGAATATGCACACAAAAAAAGCAGCCGCAATCGCTCTGATCACTGCCCTTGTTTTCATTGTTTCACTGACGCCGCTTGATGCCTTTGCGATATACAGAGCCGAAGTCGGAGACGCCGAAACACCGGCCAGGTATCAGGAAGGATTCATCCAGCACAACTGTCTGGACATTTCCTCCTGGAACGGCGATCTGGATAATGATGACTGGGAAGCCATGAAGGACGCAGGCGTAGACAGCGTCATCATCAGAGCGGGCTACAGCAAACTCAATACGAACAGACACAAGAAGGACGATTGTTTCAAGCAGAACATCAAGCGTGCGGCGAAACACGGACTCGATATTGGCGTGTATTATTTCACGACGGCCCTGACGCACAAGGAAATGGAACGGGAAGCAGAGTTCTTCATGGAGATCATTGAGCCGTACAGAAATCTGATCACCCTTCCGGTCGCCCTGGACTTTGAAACCAACAGCCGGGGCAGACTCAACGCGGGAACGATCCGGGAGCTGGGGCAGAAGAACTGCACGGAGCTCTGCATGACGTTCTGCGATGTGATAGCAGACAGTGGATATGAACCGATGCTCTACGCGAGCCGGGGACTGTTCAATTATTATCTTGACGCGGAGAAGCTGGAAGACAAGTACGTCATCTGGATCGCCCAGTACACATACGATCTTTCGGCAACGGGATACGAGGGCGAATACTACATGTGGCAGTACAGCTCCAACGTGAGGATCCCGGGCATCCGCTGCCGGTTCGATGGAAACTACTATTACGAGAAAGACTACACGGCGCAGCACAAGCCGAAGGAAATCAAGACGAAGAAGGGCAAGACAGCGACGTACAAGCTTTCCGCTCCGGTGCAGTCTGTCCTCCCGGTCAAGAGCAACACGGATAAAGCCCAGGCGCAGGTGACGGACAGTCTGGGTGTAAACCATGATTATATGGTATGGAAGTCCGCGGCGACCGATCAAAGCAGTGACGAGTGCATCATTGCCAGCCTGCTGTCGGGACTCGGTTATGAGAATGATAAAGGGAAGCTCCTGAGCCCGGCATCCGTCCGAAAACTTCTGTCGGGAAGCAAAGACGAAAAAGCAGATCTGGACGATCTTGACGACTACATGGACGCCTTCGACAAACTCGGCGTCATCGCGGATGGGTATGAGGGACAGGACAACGTCCTTATAGATATCAAAAGCAACCTCGCAGGCGGCATGCCGGTCATCATCTTCATCGACGCGGACAACGGCCCATGGAAGGGCAAAAGCCAGAGACTGCTCCTGATCGGCATGGATGAGGACGGCAGAGCAATCGTTGCAGACGCGAAGGACCGCAAGTGGTTCGAAACCGATCAGCGGTTCAAACTGACGGATATCGATGAGCTGGTCAGCTTCATCGACAAAGGCTATATCATCATCCGCGGCGCGCAGTAGAGCAGGGTGAGAAACACAGCAGGATAACAGAAAGAAATCAAACGGCCGGCGGGACTGATCCTGCCGGCCGTTTCGGTCGATAATGATTTTATTCTTCCTTCTCGCCAACAGGTTCGAAGTACTCTTTGCCTACGCCGCATTCAGGGCAGATCCAGTTTTCCGGAAGATCTTCAAATGCTACTCCGGGGGCAACGCCGCCTTCCAGGTCGCCCTTCTTAGGATTGTAAACGTAATCACATGCCTTACAACAATACTTCTGTGCCATCACATACCTCCTGTTAATTCTCTGTTAATCAATGCATTCGCATTAACGCCCCAATAACTGTTACGCCAATTTTACTTGGCGGTGATGGTACTGTCAACGGGGTAGATCAGAATAGTTTCACGATTTCTTCCTTCTGCGCGAAGCCGACGATCTGGCCGTCCACTTGGCCGTTCTTAAAGACAAACAGCGTCGGGATCGCTGAGACTTTGAACTGCATCGCAAGCTCCGGCTGCTCATCGACGTTCACCTTGCCGACTTTGACTTTGCCTTCGTATTCCTCCGCGATCTCTGCGACGATCGGCCCGACCATCTTACATGGGCCGCACCAGGTTGCCCAGAAATCTACCAGTACGGGAATGTCTGATTCCAGGACTTCCGCCTGGAAGTTGTCTTTCGTAATTGTGAGTTCTGCCATTATATTTTCCTCCTGCTTTGTAATCTGATATTTTGTTCTGCTACATTATATTATAGAACCGCAACATGCGCAAAAGGTTTGTGCTATAATAAGAGTGCCATCAATATAAGAAAAGAGATCATGAAATGAACAAAATCCTGATTACAACAATTGCCCTCGCGGCAGTGATCGCAATAGCGGCGCTTTGCACGGGATGCGGCGGGGCGAAGGTTCCGGAGCGCCTGATCGGCCAGTGGGAATGCGCCGATCTGGCTTCGGACGGCTATACGGATACGAGCTTTTACGCCCTGACCATCGAAAAGGACGGGACGTTCAGTTTATACGATCAGGCGGCGGGCAACCCCGGCATCTCCGGAACCATGAAGGGAGATGACACGGGCAAGCTCGGCATTCTCGAGCTGACCTGCAATGAAGAGGACTTTGATCCGCCGGTCTGCTGGGCCAAGATGCAGCCCAAGGCCCGCGTCCGTTATAAGATCATGTCCGACGGCACGATCCGTCTGGGCTATGTGGGCATCTGGCTGATCTTCACCAAAGCCGATGAGGAATAAGTGATGAAAGCGCTGATTGCAATGAGCGGCGGCGTCGACTCCTCCGTCGCGGCGAAACTGGTAAGAGAAGCCGGCTACGAATGTGTCGGCTGCACCATGAAACTCTTTGAGCCGGAGGCAGTGTCGGATTCCTGCGGCGCGGCCAGCGGCGCGGAGGACGCCCGTCTCGTCGCGGAGCGTCTTGGCATGCCCTTTTATCTTCTGGATCTTCAGGGCGAATTCCGCCGCTGCGTCATCGATAAATTCATCGATTCCTATTCCCGGGGCGTGACGCCGAACCCCTGCATCGACTGCAATAAGAATCTCAAATTCGGAAGGCTTCTCCAAAAGGCCGATGAGCTCGGCTGCGATCACATTGCGACCGGCCACTACGCCCGCGTAAGGCGCGATCCCGCATCGGGCAAATACCTGCTCATGAAAGCCGTTGACCGATCCAAAGACCAGAGCTACGTGCTCTACAACCTGACCCAGCAGCTGCTGGCCAGAGTGCTTCTGCCGCTGGGAGATCTGACGAAGCAGCAGGTGCGGGAGCTTGCCGGCGCGGACGGTTTTGTAAACGCGGAGAAACCCGAAAGCCAGGACATCTGCTTCGTCCCGGACGGCGATTACGCCGCGGTCATCAAGACCTTTTCCGGCCGCGAGTATCCGCCGGGTGATTACGTGGATCTGAACGGGAACGTCATCGGTACGCACCGGGGCATCATCCACTACACCATCGGCCAGCACAAGCATCTGGGACAGGCCTTCGGCGAGAAGCGCTACGTCTGCCGCATCGACGCGGCTACGAACAGGATCGTCCTCGGCAGCAACGAGGACACCTTCTCCTCTGATGCAAAAGCCACCGGCGTCAACTGGATCAGCGGTGAGGTCCCCGTTGGCAAGATCCGCTGCCGCGTGCGCCTGCGTTATAAACAGAAGGAGCAGTGGGCGACCGTGCGACCGGTTATCGATCCGGACGGCACGGACGCTGCGGAGATCCGGTTCGATCAACCCCAGCGCGCCATCACGCCCGGCCAGGCCGCTGTATTCTATGATGAAGACATCGTCCTCGGCGGCGGGACTCTGGTATAAGACGCTGATATAAATAGTAAAGAAATAACCAGTACAAAACCCCGGAACCAGCCTTCCGGGGATTTATTTGCAAAATTATTAGCACTCCAACATGGTGAGTGCCAAAAAAGTGTTGACTTTGCATATTGCGGGGATTACAATGGATTTGCAAAGGGGTAAAAGGCCAGGAAGAAGAGACAATACACAAAGGGGGTTATACGTTATGAACATCGAAAAATACACACAGAAAGCACAGGAAGCAATCATCGATTGCCAGAATATCGCGATTGAAGAAGGTCATCAGCAGGTGGATGGAGAGCATCTGCACATGGCGTTGCTGCAGCAAAAAGACGGTCTGATCCCCAAGCTGCTGGCGTACGCCAAGGTCAATGTTGGTGAGATCATCGGCTCAGTGCAGAACGAGCTGGATAAGCTGCCGAAAGTGAGCGGCGGCGCGGACCAGATGTATTCCACCAGACGTCTGCAGCAGATCTTCATGGACGCCGAGAAGAAGGCGGAGAAGTTCAAAGACGAATACGTCAGCGTTGAGCATCTGTACATGGCGCTGCTGGATGAGCGGAACACGCCGAGCGCGGCGATTTTCAAGCGTTACGGCATGAGCAAGGACTGTTTCCTGAACGCGCTCAATCAGGTGCGCGGAAACCAGCGTGTCACCAGTCAGAATCCGGAGGAAGGATATGACGCGCTGAACAAATACGGCAGGGACCTTGTGGAAATGGCCCGTGACGGCAAGCTGGATCCGGTCATCGGCCGTGACGCGGAGATCCGTCACACCATACAGATCCTGTCCAGAAGAACCAAGAACAATCCGGTCCTGATCGGTGAACCGGGCGTCGGCAAGACCGCGGTCGTCGAAGGACTGGCCCAGAGGATCCTCAACGGGGACGTTCCGGAAGGGCTGAAGGATAAGACCATATTCGCGCTGGATATGGGCTCGCTCATTGCGGGCGCCAAGTTCCGGGGTGAATTCGAGGAACGGCTCAAGGCGGTCCTCAACGAAATCGAAAAATCCGACGGAAGGATTTTGCTGTTCATCGATGAATTGCACAACATCGTCGGCGCCGGTAAAAGCGAGGGCGCCATGGACGCTGGCAATCTGCTGAAACCGAAACTCGCCAGAGGAGAGCTGCACTGCATCGGCGCGACCACATTAGACGAATACCGTAAATACATTGAGAAGGACGCTGCCCTGGAGCGCCGGTTCCAGAAGGTCATGGTGGATCAGCCGACGGTGGAGGACACCATCTCGATCCTGCGTGGCCTGAAGGAGCGCTTCGAGATCCATCACGGCGTCAGGATCACCGACAGCGCGCTGATCGCGTGCGCGACATTATCCGACCGTTACATCACGGACCGGTTCCTGCCGGACAAGGCCATCGACCTGATGGACGAAGCGGCGGCACGGATCCGTACCGAGATCGACAGCATGCCGGCGGAACTGGACCAGATCTCCCGTAAGATCATGCAGCTGGAGATCGAAAAACAGGCCCTGAGCAAGGAAACCGACAAGGCGTCAAAAGCCAGACTGGATACGCTGGTCTCCGAACTGGCGGAACTCAGAGATGAAGACAACGCCCTTCGTGCCCAGTGGGAAAACGAGAAGAACGCCATCGCCGAGGTCAAGGAAGTCAAGCAGCAGCTGGACGATGTGCGTCATGAGATAGAGGAAGCCGAGAGAAAGTACGACCTGGAGAAGCTGGCAGAGCTCAAGTACGGCAAACTGCCGGAATTGGAGAAGAAGCTGGAAGAAGAAAAAGCAAAGGCCGAAAAGGCAGAGGAAGCGCGTCTTCTGAAGGAGGAAGTCGGCGAAGAAGAGATCGCGGAAGTCATCTCCGGATGGACCGGCATCCCAGTTGCCAAGCTTGTGGAAACTGAACGTGAGAAGCTGCTCAAGCTGCCGGAGATTTTGCATAAGAGAGTCATCGGGCAGGATGAAGGCGTGCAGTCGGTGGCAGAGGCAGTGCTCAGAGCGCGTGCCGGCCTGAAGGACGCCAAGAGACCGATCGGATCGTTCATCTTCCTGGGACCGACCGGCGTCGGTAAGACGGAGCTGGCGAAGGCTTTGTCCGAAGCGCTCTTTGATTCCGAGCGGAACATGGTCCGGATCGATATGTCCGAATACATGGAGAAGCACTCCGTTTCCAGACTGGTCGGAGCGCCTCCGGGATACGTAGGATATGATGAAGGCGGACAGCTGACGGAAGCCGTCAGACGGAAGCCATACAGCGTCATCCTCTTCGATGAGATCGAGAAAGCCCATCCGGATGTGTTCAACATCCTGCTGCAGCTTTTGGATGACGGGCGTCTGACTGACAACCAGGGCAGGACGGTGGACTTCAAGAACACCATCGTCATCATGACCTCCAACATCGGAAGCAGCATGCTGATCGACGGCATCCGCGAGGACGGAACCGTGGACCAGGAGGTCAAGGATCAGGTCGAGAATGAAATGAAGAAATACTTCCGTCCGGAGTTCCTGAACAGAATCGACGACATCGTAGTCTTCTCGCCGCTGACCAAGGATCAGATTATCCGGATCATCGAACTGGGTCTTGCGGATATTGAAGCCAGACTGACAGAGCGTGAGATCACGCTGGAGCTGACAGACGCGGCCAAGGAGTTCATTGCGGACGAATCCTACGACGCTGCATACGGCGCCCGTCCGGTCAAGCGGTTCCTGCAGAAGAACATCGAGACCGAACTGGCAGGCGAGATTATCCGCGGCACCGTTGCCGACGGCGACCACGTCATCATCGATGTGGAAGGAGAAGGGGATGCTCGGAAACTGACATTTTCAGCTAAGTTACAATAACGAGGCAGTAATAACGAAGTAATAAAAGAGCGGCTGGGGAGACATGCAGCTGTAATCCGCAGGAACGAGGACATCAGCGGAATGTCTCCCCAGCCGCTCTTGATTTTGCATATTGCTATTGCTGTTTGTTAATGTACCAGTTTCAGATTCTCCGGACTGCCTTTGAAGCGGCGCCGGTACCAGTTGATCAGGAACGTCATGACGTAGTCGTAGAGGAGCGCCATGACGACGCCGGCCGCGAACAGTCCGCCGACCGGCCACTCAGGCATATGGATGCCGGACGTGAGCACCGACTTGAAGAAGAACAGACCAATAAACAAAACAGCGGCGAAGTAGCAGGCCTTCAGGGCCAGCTGCAGAACGCCGTTTTTGATTTTTTCGATATAGTATTTGAGAACGGCGTAGTAACCGAAGCAGGATACGTAGGGGATCAAAGCCAGCTTGTTCGGAATGAGGATGAGCCCCAGAAGGGCGGATGCCGCGTAGACACCCAGACCGCCGGCGACCCCGGCTTCGATCACCATGACGGCAGTAAAAAGAGAGCTGATCAGAAAGAGAGTCAGCTCGATTCCCGGCACGAATGAAGCGCCGAACATAAATATGACAGCGAGGGCGGTGCAGATCCCGCCGAGCGCGATTTTACCAGTTTTTGTTTGTTTCATTTTGTACAGTTCTGTGTTGTACAGTTATGTTTTGTACAGTTATGTGCAGTGTACATTTATATACAGTCGCAGCAGCAGTCTGCGCAGATGTAGCACTGGAGCGCCTGGCAGCACATGTCGTCACTGCGCATGGGGTTGTAGCCCTGGCCTTGTGCCTGATTCTGGTAGACGTTGCCCTGATTCATCAGGCTGGCGTAGTGGCGCCGGTATTCCTGATTGGATGGCTCCATATTGCAGGCCGTCTGCAGATTGTTTACAGCATCGTCGTACCAGCCTTTGCGTGAGGACAGAACGCCTCTGAGGAAGAACCATTCGGCGTTTCGGATGGACATTCCGTTGAGCGCGGCTTCCGCGCTGTCGAGCCGGCCTCTATCGATGTCCTGACGGATCCTCTGGAAGTCCGCCGTGTAGTTATAATCGCTTTGGGATTCATAACTTCCCTGTGATGCGTAGCCGCCCTGGGACGCATAACCGCCCTGCGAGCCGTAGCCGCCGGAAGAACCGTAGCTGCCGGTGCTGCCGGGCTTTTTCATCAGCATATCATAGGCCTCGTTGACCTCCTGCAGCTTCTTCTCCGCCAGGTCCGCGAGAGGATTGTCGATGTATTTGTCCGGGTGATATTTCTTGACGAGTTCTTTGTATGCCGCCTTGATTTCCTCTTCAGAGGCGCCCGGTTTTATTCCCAATACTTCATATGGATTCATCAGATTCTCCTTTGTCTGTTTTATTCAGGATCTCTTCGGTCTTGCGGTTCATGCCGAAGTAGATCACATTGTCTATTATACCTTGATTCTTCCGAATATCAAGTGATCCTGTCTGCTGGCTGAGAACGGCCAGATACTGATAGAGATTGAACTCCAGATTGCCGCGGATCCGCTCCCGGAACTGCTGCGGGCTTTCCGGCTCCGCCGCGCCGATCGTGTCACTATCCACCACGCCGGCCGCGTCGCAATCGGTCGCTCCGGTCGTGTCGCCCTCCGCTCCACCGGCCGTATCGCCGCCAACCGCGCCCCGGTACGCGAACCGGTACAGCAGGGGATTGTAGGCGCCGCTTTCAATGTTCTCTTCGATGTCATCCGCCGCGTCGATCAGATAGATCCACTTGCCCATATGATACCCTGTCCGACCGAAGGTTTCGTGAAGATGCTGTGAAGTCGGATACAAAAGCCGCGCGCCCTCGCGGAATATGACCTCCATGATTTTCGAAAAGCTCTCCGCGGCTTCATCCAGGCTGGCGCACCTGGCTTTTTCCAGCCCGTTCAGTTTCGCCAGATTGATCTCGATGCCGTCGCACAGCGCAGGGTATTTCTGCACCAGCTTTCGGTGAAGACGTTTCAAAAGCCGCGCGGAGGCTTTTGCATAAAGCTTGCCTTCGTCGTTGGCGTCGTCGAGCATCTTGTACCAGGCGAGGATGAGCATCACATCGCCGGCGTATTCGATGGCCGCGTTGCGGATGATCGTCTTATTCTTGATGTGGTGCATCACGCAGTGCTCCTGGACCGGCGCGTCCGGCGTTTCATCGACGCAGGCGAGAAGCAAAGCCAGAAACGCCGCGTCATAGCTGAGCACCATCCGCGGCAGCTGGCCGTAGGTCTTGCCGATGTACTTGCAGACGCCGCAGTAATAGCCCATGTATATTTCGTATTCCCGGACCTTGAGCTCCGGTTTGAAAATCTGTACGTATCCTAACATTCGAATCTTATCTTCATAAACCTATCTTCAGCAGCTCGATGAACTGGCGGGCTGTCCGCGGACTTCTGCCGTTCCTTCTGATTGCAAAAGCCTCCGCCTTTTTCAGAAGCTCCTCTTCGGTGATCTCGTCCTCACCATCGCCGATGGCGATGCTGTATTCATCCGCCAGGGAACGCACAATAGAAAGGTAGGCGTCCTTGCCGGGCTTGCTGAAGGTGATGGTGAGACCGAAACGGGCGGCCAGACTCATGGTCTCCTGCATGGTATCGTTGAGGTGCAGGTCATCATCGAATCCAGCGCCGCCGACACGGTCGGAGGCGGATTCGCGGACCAGGTGGCGCCGGTTGCTGGTTGCGTAGATGACGGCGTTGCCGGTGCTGCCGGAGATGCTGCCCTCCAGCGTCGCTTTCAGCGCGGAGAAATTGTCATCGTTTCCCGCGAAGCTCAAATCGTCAATAAAGAGGATGAACTTGAGCGGATTCGAAGCGATCTCCTCCATAACGGCCGGGATCTGGAAAAGCTGGTTTTTCTTCAGCTCGATCAGGCGAAGACCTTTCTCCGCGTAGGAGTTCGCGATCACTTTGATGGTGGAGCTTTTGCCGGTGCCCATGTCTCCGTAGAGGAGGACGTTGCTGGCGCCGCTTCCGCTGAGGAGCGCTTCGGTGTTGCGGATGACAAGGTCGCGTTCCCGCTGGTATTCAAAGAGCTGATCGATGGTCTGCGCGTCCGGATGGGCGACCGGAACGATCTTCCCGTCCTCGACACGGAAGAAGTAGTATTTCGCGTAGATGCCGTAGCCGGTCTGTGAGATGTTCGAAAGCTTGCGGGTAAAGTCCTTCACAAGATTGAGCTCGGTCGTCTTCCACTTCGGAAGGGAGAGGCCGCGCTCCGGTGAATCCGAATCTAGAACCATCTGCCGCAGCTCGGCAGATGTGACGCGGGCGATTTCGCTGATCGTGCCCAGTTCGTATTTGACAGCGGCCGCGATCTCGGGATCGATCTTCTGTCCCGCGGCGACGGCTTTCACGTAGAAATTATCGTCCTCGAGGACGAGTCTGCGGATATATTCAGAAAAGTTCGCGCCTTCCGGATACAGCAGCGAGATGAAATCGCTGTATGCCGCGACGCTCTTGTCTTCCAGCAGTTTGCGCAGCGCAGCTACGGCCGCGTCCTCCCGGACATGCCGAAATACTGCCAGCGAGTCGATCTTAGTCTTCAATTCGTTATATGCGTTCATGAGGTGTGCTCCTTAGGTGTGCTCCTTATATATAGACTTTGCAATCATGATTATACAACAAAAGTCACAAACGGCAAAAAAACTTTATTTGAACAAATTGCCCCGAATCCCTTGACATCAACGTCCGGCGAGACTATTATATGAGTGCGTTACTGATTTAATTCAATAAAGCAAATGAATCAGTCTAGTAGCATAACATCTATCTTCTTGAATTGAGACCTTCGGGTCTCTTTTCAATTTAAATATGTTATACTATGCCCATGAGACTGAATAAATACATTGCGTCAGCAGGCGTCTGCTCCCGGAGAAAAGCGGACGAGCTGATCGCGAACGGAAATGTGAAAGTGAACGGCGCCGTCTGCCGGGAGATGGGAACGCAGGTGGAAGAAGGAGATACCGTCTCCGTCAATGGCAAGGTGATCTCTGCCGACGAGGCGAAGGTTTATGTTGTCGTCAACAAGCCCCTTGGATACATCACGTCCATGGATGACGATAAGGACCGAGCCACCGTTGCGGAACTGGTGGCGGATATTCCCCAGCGGCTGTTTCCGGTCGGCAGGCTGGATTACAATACGACGGGCCTTCTGATCATGACCAACGATGGGGACCTGACCCAGAAGCTGACCCATCCCAAACACGAGGTCAGCAAAACCTACATCGCCACAGTCGCGGGCGTGGTTTCGGGCGCCCGTCTTGCCAGGCTCCGCAAGGGGGTCGACATTGGAGGCTTTGTGACTTCGCCGGCACAGGTGCGCGTTCTGAAACAGAATCCGCGTTCCGCTGTAGTGGAGATCTCGATCCACGAAGGCAAAAACCGCCAGGTCCGCAAGATGTTCGCTGCCGTGGGAAATAAAGTCCAGTCCCTCGAGCGCGTCGCCATCGGGGACATCCGGCTGGGACGGCTTCTCACCGGTCACTACCGCAAGCTCACCCGCAGTGAGATCGAATATCTGAAGTCGCTGTAGCGAAGGCAGAGTTCGACACAATCCGTTCAGGAGAGTGTTGAAATGTGTCGATTTCAGACAGATCATTTCATAGAAAAGAAATAACCGACACATTTTGCCGCAATCTCGCAGCAGATGTGTCGGTTTTCATTTACGGGATAATCCTTAACCTATAATCTAAGGATTAATCGACACAAAACCTGCAGCAGCAAGTAGAATTGTGTCAATGTATGGGTTGCGCTTATTTTCTCTTCATTTCCTTCGGCGTTACGCAGGTTCCGGAAGCTCTGGCAACAACGATCGGCTCTTCCAGGAAGTCAGCAGCGGAGTCGTTGATGTCTTTTCTGGAAACGATGACCTTTCTTGCTTCGAAGACCATGTGTCTGGAGGTGTTTCCGATCTTATCGATCTCGCCGTAAGCTTCGATGTAGTCGCCGGCGTATGTCGGTGCCAGGAATTCTACATTATCATAAGCGCAGAACAGACCTTCGTCTCCATCCAGCTTGATGAGCAGTTCGGTAGCAACGTCACCAAAGAGGTGTACCATGTGTGCTCCGTCAACCAGCTCTCCGCCGTAGTGCGCATCTTTTGCTGACATTCTGAGTCTCAGTGTTGAAGTGATTTTTTCCATTTTGAATCTCCTTTACGTTTTATGATTTATAAATCTACCCTCTGCGCGAACCGGTGCGCATCCGCGCCTCGCCCCGCGCTGTTTTCTGACTGCGAATATATATTGCAAAACCAATGCCAAGCGTTTATCATAGGAATCAGAGAAAAATGAACCGAAAACGGTTCAGGAGGATACGGCATGAATACATACGGACTCGACCGATCGTTGACCCCCCAGGGGACCTTCGCGCCCTCCGCGTGGGAGCTGGACAACAGCCGCAAACTGAAAGAGGGAGAAGTGAGGATATCGCTGGACAAGGTGCACGTCGAGGGGACCAGCTTCCGGCAGATCTGCCAGGAGGCGGGAAACGAAGAGGAAAGCATCAAGGAAAAGATCAAGGACATCGTGATCAGAAGAGGCAAACTCCACAACCCGGTGACCGATACCGGCGGGCTATTCTGCGGCGTCATCGACGAGATCAGCCCGGGCTACGACAACAGCAAAGGCTTCAAACCCGGCGATAAAGTCATATGCAATACGTCCCTTGCGGGGATCCCCATGTACATCGACAAGATCACGAGCATCGATAAAGTGTATCCGCAGTTTGACGCGGAAGGCTACGCCGTAGCCCTTCCGGGGATGCCTATCATCAAGCGGCCGGAGGACCTGCCGATCGATCTGCTTTTGTTTACCTTCAATGAATCCGGAACCATATATAAAGTAGCGAAAAACGCGAAGAACAAGAAACGGTTCGCGGTGCTTTCCAACAACGTCCTGATGGCGATGATCTACGGATATACGATCCGGAAAGCGGCAGGGCCCGACGCGGAAGTTTACTGCCTGCTGGACAGGAATACGCCGGTATCCCTCAAGGGCCCGAAGATTGAAGAATTCAAGCAAAAGGTCTTCTCCGAAGTCTCTTATATGAACATGATGCGGCCGGCCGAGCTTCTGAAGCAGTTCAAAGGAAGGCCCATGGTGGATATGGTCGTAAACTGCGCGGACGTACCGGGCGCGGAGACGATCAGCGTTATGGTGACCAGATCCGGCGGCACGGTGATCTTCGCCAACTTTATCAGCAACTACAACATCGCCTTGTACGTTACCGAATCGGTGTCAAAGGATCTGAATATCAAATGCGCGGACGGATATCTGGAAGAATACGACGAGTTCGACTTTGAGCTGGTCCGGGAGCTGGCGCCATATATAGAAGGAAACCTGGTGTCCCGTGAGAAGATGATGCGGGGCGGGCAGAAATCGGAGGTGACCCGCGAGATCCTCGGCCAGTACAGCGAATTCAATCTGGCGGAGGCGGAAGATTTCGTTGCGGCCAGCCCGCGGATGCGCAGCGTCCTGGATGAGATCATGAGCGTTTCCAAGTATGACTGCAACGTGCTCATTACCGGACCGACCGGCGTCGGCAAGGAAAAAGTCGCCAACATCATACAGAAGAACAGCCGCCGCAAAATGCAGCCCTTTATCAAGATCAACTGCGCGTCCATCTCTCCGAACCTGATCGAATCGGAATTTTTTGGCTACGAGAGAGGCGCCTTCACCGGAGCGGACAGCAAGGGCAAGGTAGGATATTTCGAGGCGGCGGACAACGGCATCATCTTCCTGGACGAAGTGGGGGAACTGCCTCTGGATATGCAGGCCAAGCTGCTCCGGGTCATCCAGGACGGAGAATTCCTGAAGGTTGGCGGCACCAAGCCGGTCAAGACTGATGTCAGGATCATATCGGCGACCAACAGGGATCTGGCAGACCAGGTCGAAAGAGGCGCCTTCCGAAGGGATCTCTATTACCGACTCAACGTATTTCCGGTCCGGGTACCGGCGCTGGATGAAAGGCGGGAAGACATCGCTCATCTGGCGGACCACTTCATCGGCAAATACAATGAAAAGTTCGGCATGAACAAGTACATGGACGATGACGCCAAGGAGAGTCTGGCGTCTCACAAGTGGCCCGGCAATATCCGGGAACTGGAGAACGTCGTCCAGCGGCTGCTGATCGCCAGCAGCGGCGAGGCCATCACCGTAATGGATGTCGTCCGGGAACTGGACGGAGACCTGATCAAGGGTATTGAGCCCCCAGTGCAGGATGCGGATGGAGAAGGCGGCATCGATCTGACGAGCATGGTCGAAGCCTTTGAGAAAAACATCATCCGGGAGGCCTGCGAAAAATACGGATCCACCCGAAAAGCCGCGAAAGCGATCGGAATCTCCCAGACGCAGCTGGTCAGAAAAAAGAACAAATACAAGCTGTGATCAGGCTTTGTTAACGCTTTCATTCAATGCGAACCGAATACGGTTCGCATTTTTCGCATTTAGAACACAATGCGGTTCGGAATTCAGCGAAATCGGGTCAGCGCAGGAGCGATGGCCTTTGCAATAAGGGCAGTTTCAGCAAATTCACCAATTGGCACGCATATTGCTAAATAATTAACGTACAGTTAAAGTTGCCTTTGCATAAAGGCGGGCCTTGCGCAAAGGCTGGAATACAAAAATACTTTTAGGAGGAAAAAACATGAAAAAAGGAAATCCGTACGGAACACACAGAGTTATCTCACCGAAGGGCGTTCTGCCGCAGCCGGCAGATGTTGTCGACAACACAATGGAAATCTACGACAACGAAATTCTGATCGACGTTAAGACACTGAACATCGACTCCGCTTCCTTCACAGAAATCTGCAAGCAGGTTCTGGACAAGAAGCCGGCTGAGATCGAAACACAGGAAGAAAAAGACAAGGTTGCGCAGTGCATGAAGGACATCGTAGCAAAAGCCGGAAAGCACAAGAACCCGTGGACAGGTTCCGGCGGAATGCTGATCGGTACTGTTAAGGAAATCGGACCGGAGTGGAAGGGCGACCTGAAGGTTGGCGACAAGATCGCTACACTGGTATCCCTGTCACTGACACCGCTGGTAATCGAAGAGATCCATGAGATGAGACCGGCAATCGACCAGGTCGACATCACAGGTCAGGCGATCCTGTTCCAGAGCGGTATCTACGCGAAGCTTCCTGATGACATGCCGGAAGGTCTGGCACTGTCAGCACTGGACGTAGCAGGCGCTCCTGCACAGACAGGCAAGCTGGTTCAGCAGGGACAGAAAGTCCTCGTTATCGGCGGCGGCGGCAAGTCTGGTCTTCTCTGCCTCTACGAAGCTAAGAAGAGAGCCGGCGTAACAGGTCTGGTCGTATGCGCGGCAGGTTCCCAGAAATCCGAAGACAGAGCAAGAGCTCTGGATCTGGCAGACGAATACTTCCACATGGACGCGTCCGACGCGGTTGGAATGTATGAGAAGGCTATGGAACTGACAAACGGCGAGCTGTATGACGTAGTCATCAACTGCGTATCCATCGAGAACACGGAGATGGGCTCCATTCTCAGCTGCAAGGACGACGGAACCGTTTACTTCTTCTCCATGGCAACAAGCTTCACAAAGGCTGCTCTGGGAGCAGAGGGCGTTGGCAAGGACGTCAACATGATCGTCGGCAACGGCTACACAAAGGGCCACGCAGAGATCACACTGCAGGAGCTGAGAGAGCATGAAGGACTGAGAAAGCTCTTCGAAGAGATGTATGCGTAAGCAATACTGTAAGGATATAAGGATGTAAAAGGAGATAAAAAATGGCTATCAGAAACTGGAAAGACATCCCTCTTTTTAAGGATGTAACGGACGAACAGTGGAACGACTGGCATTGGCAGGTAGCAAACAGGCTGGACTCCGTAGAAAAAATCAAGCAGGTCGTAAACCTTACGCCGCAGGAAGAAGAAGACATCACCAAGGTTATGGATGGCTTCAGAGTCGGTATCACACCGTACTATGCTTCCCTGATGGATCCGGACGATCCGCACTGCCCGGTCAGAATGCAGGCGGTTCCTACGCTGGCTGAAACGCACAGAGGCGAAGCGGACATGCTCGACCCGCTGCACGAGGACGAAGACTCCCCGGCTCCGGGACTGACCCACAGATATCCGGACAGAGTTCTGTTCCTGATCACAGACCAGTGCTCCATGTACTGCAGACACTGCACCAGAAGAAGACTGGCCGGTGAAACGGACGGCGCGAGATCAATGGAAGACATCGATGCCTGCATCGATTACATCAAGAGAACGCCGGTCGTCAGAGACGTACTGCTTTCCGGCGGTGACGCTCTGTGCGTAGAGACAGAAGTTCTCGAGTACATCATCTCCGAGCTGAGAAAGATCGACCATGTTGAGATCGTCAGAATCGGATCCAGAACACCGGTCGTTATGCCGCAGAGAATCACTGACGAACTGTGCGACATGCTGAAGAAGTACCATCCGATCTGGCTGAACACACACTTCAACCACCCGAAAGAATGGACGCCGGAAGCAGCGGAAGCCTGCAGAAAGCTGGCTGACGCGGGAATCCCTCTCGGCAACCAGTCCGTACTCTTAAGAGGCGTCAACGATGATGTTCACGTTATGAGAAACCTGGTACAGCTCTGCTGCAAGAACAGAGTTCGTCCGTACTACATTTATCAGTGCGACCTGTCACTGGGCATCGAGCACTTCAGAACACCGGTATCCAAGGGTATCGAAATCATCGAAGGCCTCAGAGGTCACACCTCCGGATACGCAGTTCCGACATTCGTAATCGACGCGCCGGGCGGCGGCGGCAAGACTCCTGTCATGCCGCAGTACGTGATCTCACAGACACCGGAGAAGGTCATCCTGAGAAACTACGAAGGCGTTATCACGACCTATACAGAACCGCAGGGTCAGCCTCCTCTCAAGTGCAGCTATGAGAACTGCAAGAACGTTGAAGATTATCACTATGAAGGTGTCGCGGGACTGGCACAGGGCGAGAGAATGTCCATGGAGCCGGCACACCTGCTCAGACACGAAAGAAATAAGAAATAAGCAAAATCAATATGTGCCTGTTAGAAAAACTTGCTGAAAACTACAAAAGCATCTCCATCGTAGGGATGGCGAAGAACGCGGGAAAGACCACTGCCCTCAACTACCTTATTGAGGAAGCGATGGACGACGGCCTGACGCTCGGGATCACCTCCACGGGAAGAGACGGCGAGGGGACAGATGTTGTAACAGGCACAGACAAACCCAGAATCTATCTGGACACAGACACTATCGTATCGGTGCCTAAGCAGCTGTATGAGCTGGCGGACGCGGGACTGGAGATCCTGGAAGAGACCGGCTACGGCACATCTCTGGGGCAGATCCTTCTGTGCAGAGTAGCCGACGCGGGGTACGTTCAGGTGGCAGGACCTGTCATCAACGCCCAGCACATACAGATGTGTGAAAAAATGCTTGCTCTTGGAGCTGAACTGGTGCTTATTGACGGTGCGATCGACCGAAAAACGATCGCGGCACCGGACATCTCGGATGCGATAATCCTTTCCACCGGAGCGGTTTTATCGAGAAAGCTGGATACGGTCGTAGAGGAAACGGCATATACAGTCGAGCTCTACAGCCTTCCGGTCCTCGAAGATGGGATGGAAAGAGACATAATAAAAGAGCAGGCAGAAAGTGATCGGGTTTTTATAGTCAAAAACGGCGAAGCCGTTTCACTGGATATAACTACAGGACTCGGTTCGGGAAAACTCCTTGATAACGCGATCGACGATGAGGTCACGCACGTGTTCGTGCCGGGTGCATTCACCCAAAGTGCCGTGACGGATATCGACCGCAGAAAATTAAAGCATGTCACCTTTGTTCTCAAAGATCCCACAAAGATCTTTATTGACAAAGCCACCTGGGCCAGACTACGGAAGTACGGGCTGACGGTCAAAGTGCTGGAGAACATCACTGTGGCAGCAATCACCGTCAACCCGACGAGTCCTGCAGGTTATTCCTTCGATCACGAGCAGCTGGCATCCGCTATGGCGAAAGCAGTACCGGATATCCCCGTCATTGACGTAATGATGGCATAAGAATATGAGTGTACAGCCAAAGAGACTTGCAAACAAAAAAACACGCAGCGAAACAGGGCTAGACTATGTTGTAAGTTCTATGAATGTACTTACGCCGTTTGGCTCCAAGCTGATCAAAGACCAGAAGCCGTTTTTTCCGGGAGAGGAAGACGCGCTTCGGGCGGAGCTTGCGCGCGTGCAGAGAATGTCCGAAATAGCGGAAGCCAATGAACGCGAAACCAGCGTTCTGCAGGAAACGTTCATGATGATGAAGGACATTTCTTTCACCGTTGAAAGAAGCGCCACAGCGGCGCTGTCCGTCGTCGAAATCTTCGAAGTCAAGAGTCTGCTGCTTCTGATCGACAAAGTCAGAAGAACAGCGGATCGGGTGAACCTGCCGGAAGAGTATGTGCCTGAAGATATCACAGACCTTCTGGACATTCTGGACCCGGGAAAAGACAGACTCAACACCTTCTATATTTACGATTCGTTCTCAGAAGCGCTGGCGAAGCTGCGCGTAGAGAAAAAAGAACTGGAACGTGAAAGCAGGAAGGAAAAGAAGAGAAGAAAGAACGAACTGCGGGCCGAGACCGGCCTGAATCTGACGCCGAAATTCGATATCACCATATCGAAGAGCGACACAGAACGTATAAAAATGATAGAGGAGACCTCTGCGCTGGTAAAAGCAGAGGAAGATTATATGTCTGTTACCTATGTGCTCGCGCCGACGGAAGCGGACAACCGGATCCAGATCAAAATGGATCAGGTGACTGCCGACATCGAAGAAGAAGAGCTGAAGGTAAGAGAGAATCTCTCAAGAGAGATACACAAGTGGGCGGACGCGATCCTGGACGGATGCGAACGGATCGGCAGGCTCGACATCACACTTGCAAAGGCATTATACGCGCGGAAACACCGCTGCGTGATGCCCGAGATCGTGAAGGAGCATGTCGTGGAGTTCACGGACGGCAGGCACCTGCAGGTGGAGGAGATCGTCATGAAGAAGGGCGGAGAGTACTGCCCGGTCAGCATCTCACTCAGCCAAGGCGTGACCTGTATCACGGGAGCGAATATGGGTGGAAAAACTGTGTCTCTCAAACTGGTAGGACAGATCAGCATTCTGGCCCAGTACGGATACTTCGTACCTGCGGTCCATGCCCGGATCGGTCTTTCCAATTTTATGCAGATCCTCATAGGTGACAGTCAGTCCATTGAGAGGGGCCTTTCGAGCTTCGGAAGCGAAATGGAGGAGCTCAAGGAAATCATGGACAACAGCCTGGACAGATCCCTGCTTCTCATCGATGAGATTGCCAGCGGAACGAATCCGGTTGAGGGGCTGGCCCTGACAAAGAGCATTACGGATTACCTGAAGCAGCAGCCGTTCATCTCGCTGATCACAACCCATTTCGAGACAGTGACAGAGGATAAGGATGTTGTGAACATGCAGGTAACAGGCCTTGCGAATGCGGATTTTGACAGGCTGGACAAGGAACTCCGGTACGCGAACAGGAGAGAGCGGATCAACATCATCCAGAAGTATATGGATTACCGCCTCACCCGTGTGGACAACAACCGGGAGATCCCGAAGGATGCCCTGAACATTGCGAAAATGCTCGGCATCGACCCTAACATTATAGAAAAGGCAAAAGAATATTTGAACTAAAGGAGAAAAAGGATGGAAAGTAAACTGAACCTGGACCCGAAAAAGGTCGATCATGCGAGAGCGAGCGCCAGAAAAATCGCCGAAAGCATGCAGGAATTCATCGACAGACACACGACGGTCAGCACGGAGAGAACGATTCTCAGACTGCTGGGCGTAGACGGCGTCGATGAAGTAGATACTCCACTGCCTAACGTAGTCATCGACCAGATCCTCGATGCGGGCGGACTCCCGAGAGGCGTTGCCTACTGGATCGGAAACGCAATGATCCAGACCGGTAAAGAGCCGCAGGAGATCGCAGAGGAAATGGCTGCCGGCAACATCGACATTACGAAACTTCCTCTGGCACCTGCCAAAGAAGCGGAAGAAAAGATCATGCCGAAGGTAATGGAGGCGCTGAAGGTTATCAGGGCGCAGACAGAAAAGAGAAACCACTACCTGGCGACGATCGGCGAGGGAAGAAGACCTTACCTCTACGTCATCGTTGCTACAGGAAACATCTACGAAGACGTTGTACAGGCGCAGGCAGCTGCGCGTCAGGGCGCGGACATCATCGCGGTTATCAGAACCACAGCCCAGTCCCTGCTCGACTATGTACCATATGGTCCTACAACGGAAGGCTTCGGCGGAACATACGCCACACAGGAAAACTTCAAGATCATGAGAAAGGCACTGGATGAGGTCGGCGAAGAGGTCGGCAGATACATCCGTCTGTGCAACTACTCCTCCGGAATGTGCATGCCGGAGATCGCTGCGATGGGAGCCATCGAGAGACTGGACGTCATGCTCAATGACGCGCTTTACGGAATCCTGTTCAGAGATATCAACATGCAGAGAACACTGGTCGACCAGTACTTCTCAAGAGTCATCATCGGATACTGCGACATCATCTTCAACTCCGGTGAGGACAACTACCTGACGACAGACGACGCGTACGAGAACGCGCACACAGTACTTGCTTCACAGCTCATCAACGAGCAGTTCGCGGTACTGGCGAATGTTAAGGAAGAGCAGATGGGACTCGGCCACGCTTTCGAAATGGATCCGGAAATCGAGAATGGATTCCTTTACGAGCTGGCACAGGCCATCATGGCAAGAGAGATCTTCCCGAACGCGCCTCTGAAGTACATGCCGCCGACGAAGTACATGACAGGAAACATCTTCAAGGGCAACGTACAGGACGCGCTGTTCAACATGATCGCCATCTGGTCCGGACAGTCACTGCAGCTGCTCGGTATGCTGACAGAAGCGATCCACACACCGCATATGCACGACAGATATCTCTCCATTGAAAACGCGCAGTACATCTTCAAGAACATGAGAGACATCGGCAGCGAAGTGTACTACAAGGAAGGCGGAATCATCCAGTCAAGAGCGCAGCTGGTTCTGGACAAGGCTGACAAGCTCCTCGAGGAGATCGTAGAAGAAGGACTGTTCTCCACCATCGAGCAGGGCAAGTTCGGCGGCGTCAAGAGACCGCGTGACGGAGGCAAAGGCCTGGCGGGTGTTTGCGTCAAGGATGATGAATACTTCAATCCGTTCATTCCACTGATGTTAGGAGGTGTAGAATAATGGCAGAATGCAATACAGCAGTAGCTCAGATCGATCTGACGAAAGTAAAGCCATACGGCGACACGCTTAACGATGGTATGACGGAAGTCGCGTTCACACTTCCGGTACCGTACGGTGATGAAGCCAATGAAGCGGCCAAGATCCTGGCCAAGAAGATGGGACTGGATGAGCCGAACGTCGTCTACTCCAAGGAGATGACGAAGGAATACACATTCTTCATAGTATACGGTAAGTGCCAGCATACTGTCGACTACACAACGATCAAGGTCGCGAAGGTCGAAGTCGATGTTATGGACAGACTTGAGTGCGCAGAGTACATCAAGGAGAACATCAAGAGACCGGTCGTGATCGTCGGCGCGTCAACAGGTACAGACGCCCACACCGTAGGTATCGACGCCATCATGAACATGAAAGGCTTCCACGGTCACTTCGGCCTGGAGAGATACGAAGGCATCGAGGCCTATAACTACGGATCCCAGGTTCCGAACGAAGAGCTCATCGCCCACGCGAAAGAGCATAACGCGGACGCGATCCTCGTTTCACAGACCGTTACACAGAAGGACATCCACATCCAGAACCTGACCAACATGGTCGAGCTGCTGGAAGCGGAAGGCATGAGAGACAAGGTCATCCTCGTATGCGGCGGACCGCGTATCTCCCATGAGCTGGCGCAGGAACTCGGTTACGATGCCGGTTTCGGACAGCACAAATACGCGGAAGATGTCGCGTCCTTCGTACTGACGGAGATCGTGAACCGCGGCATGGTATAAGAAATAGTGGACGAATGTGCCGTAATGAGGCATAATAGATTATCCGCTATAAAAAAGTTCACTATCACTGAATAGCAAGAAAGGCAGAAACATGTTCAATAAAATCTTAACAGCTGATGAAGCGGTTGCAGGTGTACAGGACGGCATGACCATCATGGTCGGCGGATTCCTGGGAACAGGATCCCCGGAGGTTCTGATGGACGCTCTCGTTCGCAAAGGCGTCAAGCACCTGACGGTCATCGGAAACGACGGCGGTCTGGCAGAAGGCCAGCCCGGAGGCGAATTCGCCGGCAAGACGCCGAGAGGCATCGGAAAGCTCCTGGAGCACCACATGGTAGACCACGTCATCATGTCACACGTCGGCGTAAACCCGCGCCTGAACGAGCAGTTCGCTGACGGCAGCCTGAAGTACACACTGGTTCCGCAGGGTACACTGGCTGAGAAAATCAGAGCAGCGGCTTACGGACTGGGCGGCGTGCTCACTCCGGTAGGACTTGGAACACCGATGGAAACAGAACTGGACGAGCTTGGAAGGAAGAAGGAAGTCATGGAGATCGACGGCAAGAAGTATCTCTTCGAAAGACCTCTGCACGCGGATTATTCCTTTATCAGAGCATCGATGGCTGACAAATTCGGCAACTACATGTGCTCGAAGGCAACCAGAAACTTCAACATCGTTATGGCCGGCGCGTCCGACCACACCGTTATCGCAGCAGAAAAACTGGTCGAAGTAGGATCCGTAGATCCTGACATCTGGCAGGTAGCCGGCGTACTGGTTGAATCGATCGTGGAAGGAGAACCAGCATGGCAGATTTAAAAGCAAGAATCGCGAAGAGATGCGCGAAACATTTCCAGGATGGAGATTTCATCAACCTGGGAATCGGACTTCCGACAATGGTAGCGGACTATCTTCCGGAAGATGTTATCATCACCTGTCATTCCGAGAACGGATTCGCAGGCATCGATGTTCTGGCGGATGACGACACTCTGGATGTCAACATCATCAACTCCGGCGGACAGTATGTAACCGCCCTTCCGAGAGCGAAGTTCTTCGACACAGCCGAGTCCTTCGGTCTGGTCAGAGGCGGACACGTCAAGGCGACCGTACTGGGCGCTATGGAAGTTGCTGAGAACGGCGATCTGGCCAACTGGATCGTACCGGGCAAGAAGGTTGCCGGCATGGGCGGCGCCATGGACCTGTGCGTTGGATGTCCTGAAGTAATCATCACTATGCTGCACACGCAGAAGGGTAATCACAAGATCAAGAAGGAGTGCACCCTCCCACTGACAGCGGAGAAGTGTGTTACGAACATCATCACAGAGATGGCAGTCATGAAGGTCACCGATGAAGGAATCGTCGTCACCGAACTGCACCCGGACTACACCAAGGAAGAAGTTCAGGAAGCAACCGGCGTAGACCTCATCTGGTCACCGGACCTCAAGCCGTACGATGAGACGTGATGTGTCACATTGAGCGACGAACAAAGTGCTCCCTTCACAGGGAGCACTTTGTTGTTTCTGAGCACTTCGTTTTGGGATTTTGTTTTCATCGTTTACTGCAAATGGAAGAACGTATCGTTTCTGTGTTTACTGTCGACCATACCATTGTACTGTATCATCTTATACTCCAGAATTCTGTCTGCATAAGGAGAACTGTCATCCTCAAGATCATACAGATTTCCCTTCTTATCCATGTAACCTTGGGTGGTAATCACCGGGATTTCTTCATACAAATCCAGAAGATATTGGTCAAAGGCAGACAAACGGCCGCCGATTCTCTCCTGCATGTACGGGAAGAGATAATTGGCACTCAGATTGATTCCGTCTTCTTCTGGTAGGTCATAATTGGCCCAGATCATAAATGGAACATGGTATTCGGTTTCCAGATCTTCCGCTGTGAATTCCTCTACCGATTTCCCGATGACAGCACTGTAGAACGCCTCCTCCAAATGAGGCTGGTGGTCTCCGAAGAGGACAATAACAGTAGGCTCATTTATTTCACTGAAGTACTTGATCAGTTTTTCCAGTGCGAGGTCGCTCTCTTTCATGAGGTTGAGGAACTGCCGTGCGCCTTCTGTATTGGCGGCATCATCCTCGATTCTGATTCCGGAATCTACTTCTCCGTTTGTCAGTAGGTAATCCCCATGGTTCTGTATGGTCACGTTGAATAAGTAGAACGGCTGATCAACGGAGGACTGGCGGAATTTTCTGTATTCCTCTTCCACGATTTCGTAATCCGCTTCGTCAGAAACAAAGTCACGGATCTGTGGCGGATCATTCAGGTCTTCCAGAGCAATCTGCCTGTCGAATCCCAGACGCGGATATACTTCCTGTCGATTATAGGATGTACGCATTCCCGGATGGAAGGCGATATTGCCTCCGTAGCCATTATGCTTCAGATTCCAGGTCTCCGATGGAATGTCATCCTTGATCATATTGTTGTAGGCGATGGCACGGTAAGGAAGGAATGCACCGCTGAATCCTGTCAGAAATTCAAATTCAGTCGTAGCGGTCATGGAACCATAAACAGATGAATGCATGGTGCCTTTGATCGTGTCTTTTGTCAGGGAATGATAAAAAGGCATCGGATCTTCGTTGGTCCTTAGCTCACCCAGAGTGGAAAGATCTGAAAATGATTCGTTCATGATGCCGATGATATTGGGCGTCTGCTCCGTTACCTTCCTTGCCTCAGGCTTTGTGTCGGAAGTGTAACGATCCATGGCCTTTTCAACTGCATCTGCCGAATAGTCTTCGGGTTTTTGCATGTAGGATGCTTTGATTGTCATCACGAAGGACAGGGGATATCCGAAGGTGTGATAGGTCAGAAGCGGCTTGAATCCATTGACATATATATTCTGCTCCTTTAAGTGGTCGGTCTGAAAGACCTGATGATAACAGGCTCCGCATCCGACCACAAGGATGATCAGAGGAATCAGACGCATGCGCAGACTAAGTCCTTTATGGCTTTTCAGGCTGATTGCTGCGGCGATCCATGCGACGCTAATCACGATGGTGAACATAGACGGCAGATCAAACCGCATTTGATAGGATTCCATCACTGCGAATCCGGTTCGTGCAGATAGGATATCAGTCGCAATCAGAGGAATGTCACGGAACAAAATCAGAACATAATTGGTAATGGCAAACAGTCCCGTAATGAAGGTCGTCAGAATCACACAGTACTTCACACGGTTGGTGATGGTATAGAAGAGCAGCCAGACAAGAGTTAGAATAATCAGGTTATATTTGCCTGACAGGGCCGTCGTCATCACCTGGAGGGTTTGGTCCATATCGATTCCCGTGATGATGTAGGAGATGATGAAGCAGACGATAGGTGTCAGAAAGAATACAGAGTATGAAGCGATGCGGTCCAGCTTGCTGTGCAGCCTGCTAAGAGGCGCCCAGGTGAAGACCAGTGCGGCGAGCAGAATCAGGAAGCAATAGCCAAGCTTCCGTTTGCCCAGATCCCTGTAGTCTACAATCATACGGGGCTCATCGTCTGAATATAAAACCAGATCCAGATTGCCCTTAGTCTCGACGTTCTTTGCTGCAAGTGTGAACCGATATATCTTTCCAGGCTCCAGCATCAAGCTCTCTGTTTCCTGCTTCACACCGCTGGATATGATCCAGTTTTCTGCGCTTTGCGCTCCGCTGCCAAAGGTATAGGTGGTGGGAAGAAGATTTCTGATGGAGCTGGCACTGAATTCAGTCGTCTCCAGATTGGTTCCGTTCTGATCAGAAATCGTCAGTGTAATCGATCCGCTGGCAGACTCCGAACTGGAGTTTACGAAATAGAAACTCAGACTTTTAAGCCGTTTGTATTTTGCTTGGAATGACCCGCTGATGGATTCATTGCCCGTCATAGAATGGCGGTTCTGTGTGTCGTCTAATGCGATGCGAGTTGTCAGTACCTGATTTTTCTCGACGGAAATTTTCGATTCAGCAGGAAGGAAAGAAAACACATCAGTACGAAATACATCGATCTGTGTGATCAGAAACAGGAAACAGGCTATGAGAAGCAGACTGGCAATCAATTTGTTGATGAGTTCATGTTTGTTAAAGGTTTTTTTTAATGAAATCAGCTCTATGAAGGGCACAACAGATTCTCCTGATAAAATATAATGTTTTTTTTAATTTAACCAGAAATTATTATATCAGAAAGGGCTATTTGCGTTAAGCGGGTTCATGAAGTAAAATCATACCATAACAGGAAATAGGACGAACACTATGAGAAACAAACAGAAAACATACAGGATCATCACGTTCGGATGCCAGATGAATGAGCACGATTCAGAGGTCATTTCCGGCATGCTGACCCAGCGGGGCTATATGGAATTGCCGGAGAGCGAAGATCCGGACATCATGATCATCAACACGTGCAGCATCCGGGACAACGCGGACCAGCGCTTCTTCGGAACGCTGGGCCAGCTGAAGAAACTCAAGGCGAAGAATCCGGATTTTGCAGTGTGCGTGTGCGGATGCATGATGCAGCAGGAACACGTTACAGACAGGATCCGCAGAAGCTATCCCTGGGTGGATGTGATCTTCGGTACCCATAATATCCATGAGTTCCCGGACATGCTGGAGGAACTCTACGAGAACCGGGCAAAAGCCGCCCAACGCGGTGCGGAAAACGCCAAAGCGCCGCAGTTTGCGGAAGAAGCGCCAAAAGCCTACGCCCGGGCCAAGCATGAGATCCGCAGCTCGAAGGAAACCCGTGTGGACCGGATCTATGAAGACACGAAGCAGATCGTAGAAGGTCTTCCGGCCAAGCGGCTGTTCGGGCACAAGAGCTTCGTGAACATCATGTTCGGATGCAACAATTTCTGCTCGTACTGCATCGTGCCGTACACGAGAGGACGGGAGAAGAGCCGGTGTCCGGAGGATATCATAAACGAAGTCAGAAGTCTGGTCGCGGACGGCGTGAAGGAAGTGACCCTGCTCGGGCAGAACGTCAACTCGTATCGGGGCGTCAGCCGCGCGGTCGGAGGGCGCGGCGCCGACGGCGAAGATGGAACAGACGGAACAGACGGAACACAATGGGACTTCACAGATCTGATCTGGGCTCTGGCCGACATCGACGGTCTGGAACGCATAAGGTTCATGACATCCCATCCGAAGGATCTTTCGGACAAGCTCATTGATGCCTTTGCGAAATGCGATAAACTGTGCAATTACATCCACCTGCCGGTACAGGCGGGAAGCAGCGAGGTGCTCAAACGGATGAACCGGAAATACAGCCGGGAGCAGTATCTGGAACTGGTCAGAAAGCTGCGTCAGGCAGTCCCCGGCATCGCCATCAGCACGGACATCATCGTGGGATTTCCGGGAGAGACGGAGGAAGACTTCCTGCAGACGCTGGCGCTGGCGGAGGAGGTCCGCTACGATTCGGCGTTTACTTTCCTGTACTCCCCGCGGCCCGGCACCCCGGCGGCGGAATACGAGGACCAGATCCCGGAGACCGTCAAGCACGAACGGTTCGGGCGCCTCGTGGAGACCATGAACCGGATCAGCGAGGAAAAGAACGCGGCGTATGTGGGCAAAGTCTGCGACGTGCTCGTGGACGGTCCGGACAAGAAGACCGGGGGCCGGCTCAGCGGCAGAACGGAAGAATTCAAACTAGTGGATTTCGAGGGCCCGGAGGAACTGACGGGACAGATCGTGAAGGTCGAAATCACAGGATCCAATACGTTTAGCTTGAGAGGAAGATTGGTTTGAGAGGCAGGCTGCTATGAATATCAAACAGATCGCCAAAGCGGCAGGCGTCTCGGTAGCAACCGTTTCCCGTGTGCTGAATCACCCGGAAACCGTCGCGCCGAAGACGCGTGAGAAGATCCAGAAGGTCATCGACGAAGAGGAATACACGCCGAACTGGTTCGCCCAGGGGCTCAATTTCAAGAGGACCCGGACGATCGGACTTGTGCTGCCGCAGAACATCAATTCCGCCAATATGGAGGTCGCCAACGGCGTGGAAGAAGTGGCGCGGCAGAAGGGCTACATCACCTTCATCTGCAACATGGAGAAGGATCCCCGCATGGAAAAGGAATATCTGGATCAGCTCATCACCCGTAAAGTGGATGGGCTGATTTTGCTGTATTCTACGCTGAACGAGGAGTACGCCAGCTGGATCGAGGAAGAAAAGGTGCCAATCGTGCTCATCGGAGAGACGAAGGCCAGAGACAGCTGGGATTCGGTGTTTGTGGACTGCCGGGCAGGCGCGGCGGAGATGACGGCGCACCTGATCGAGTGCGGGCACAGACGGATCGGCATGCTGTGCGGCCTGGATCCGGAGCCGGAAGCAAAAGCCATGCTGCAGGGCTACAAGAACGTGCTGAAGGCCAACGGGATCAAAGTCCAGGACAATCTGATCTGCCATGTGAACAACAACATCGAGGGCGGCTACATCGGTATGAAGAAGATGATCGGAAATCTCCCGAAAAAGCCGGACGCGGTCTTTGCTTCGAGTGATGAGATCGCCTACGGCGCCATGGACGCCCTGAAGGAGATGAAACTCCGCATCCCGGAGGATGTGGCGGTTGCGGGATTTGGCAATGACAGAATGTCCTCTCTGATGGAACCGAAGGTCACGACGGTCGAACTGCCGTACAGGAAGATGGGAATCTACGGGGCCAGAATGCTATTTGACCAGATCGAAGAGAAGCAGGCAAAAGCCGAAAAGCGTAAGCGCCCGAGAAAGATACAACTGCAGACGAAGATGAGAGTGCGCAAATCGTGCGGACACACAGAGAGAATAGGAGAGATGTTCTGATGCTTGAAACCAGTTTCTTAGGAATGAAGCTTCCGAATCCCGTTATGATCGCAGCGGGCCCCTGGCACAGGGACGGCAAGGGCCTGAAGGAATCCCTGCAGGCAGGCGCGGGCGCGGTGGTCACGGAAAGCATCGTCAGCGATACGATGCTGGATGTCCGGCCGCGCATCTTCACGGACAGGCTCGGCGCGCAGAATATCCGGATGTACAGCGACATCCAGATCGAAGGCTGGGAGCGGGAAATGAGTATTGCGAAATCCGCGGGCGGTATTGTCATCGCCAGCATTTCGGGCCATACGCCCTCTGAACTTGCATACCTTGCGAGCAAGATGGAACGGTTCGGCGCGGACGCGATCGAACTGAGCGTATCCAATCCGGCGGCGGAGTCTCTGGAGGTCGTGGCGTCCCATGCGGATATTCTTTACGACATGACGAAGGAGGTCGTTTCCGCCGTGAAGCTTCCGGTGCTTGTCAAATTATCTCAGAATACAACGAATATTTCGAAAGTAGCGAAAGCGGTCAAAGCTGCCGGAGGATCCGGCGTGACGGCGATCAACACAGTTCGGGGGATCCTGGGTGTGGACATCGAATGCGCCCGGCCGTCACTGTCTACATACGGAGGAATCTCCGGTGAGTACATCCGGCCGCTGGGTCTGGCCTCTGTAGCCACCATTGCTCAGACTGTGGATATCCCCATCTGCGGCGTCGGCGGGATCAGCAGCGCGAAGAACGCGTTGGAGTACATCATGCTCGGCGCGTCGGCGGTCCAGGTTGGAACCGATATCATGCTGAACGGCAGGTCATCCATCCGCAAGATAGTACAGGAATTAGAAGTTTGGGCACAAAATCATGACATCAAAAGCCTGTCTGAAGTGCGCGGCGCTGCCTTGGAAAACCTGAAGGCTTTCGATGAGATGAAATTCGAGCCAGCAGTCAGCCGAGCAGGCGGCGTGCCTTGCAGTGAGGACTGCAATCTGTGCGTCGACGTCTGCATGTACGGCGCCATTTCCAGGAGAGGCAGGTCGATCCGGATCGACCGGGCGAAATGCACCGGATGCGGTCTCTGTGTATCCATTTGCCCAGCAAAAAAGTTAGAATTGGACCTGTAATGCGCCAAAACCCCCTTGTTTTTTCAAAATAATGAATATATAATATAGTCAGCAAGTATGTAACCGGTTTCACAAGTGATGAACCAAGGAAAAACGGCGAATCATACAAATGACAGAAAACGGTAACGTATATAATATTTCATCAGAAAAAGGAGGATGAATCATGTATAAGTGTAGTTTAGAGAGAATGTCTGATAAAATCAGAACATTCGCGCAGTTCGGCGATGCTGGTCACGGTGGAATCACAAGATATTCACTGTCTCCGGAAGCTCACATGGCAAGAGACGAGTTCGTTAGAAGAATGGAAGCAATCGGCGCTAAGATCGAATGCGACGACTGCGCTTGCCTGTATGCGACACTGGAAGGCTCCGATCCGAACGCGAAGAGAATCGTTATGGGTTCCCACTGCGACTCCGTAAAGAACGGTGGTAACTACGATGGTATCGAAGGCGTTATGACAGGAATGGAAGTACTGGAAACAGTAGCAGCAGAAAACATTCCGCATAAGCACCCGCTCACAGCAATGATCTGGACAAACGAAGAAGGTTCCCTGTATCCACCAGCAATGATGGTATCCGGAATCATCTGCTATGACTATCTGCCGGATTATCTGAAGCCAAACTTCGAATATGACAACATGATGGCTTCCAAGCCGATGGACAAGTCAGAATTCGCGAACTTCGGTGAAGCGCTTGCTGCTTCCAAGTACAAAGGCGACAAGGCTAACAGAATCAGCCCGGATAAGTATTGCGCTATGTTCGAGACACATCTGGAACAGGGCCCGATCCTCGAAGACAACGGCAATGAAATCGGCGCTGTACAGCTCGTAATGGGTATGTTCAACTACAGAGTAAGATTCCACGGATTCACAGCTCACGCTGGTACATTCCCAATGGCTAAGAGACATGATGCTCTGCATGCTGCAGCAGACTTCCTCTGCAAACTGCATGAGAGATATGACGCTTACAACAAAGAGCTGCTGGAGAGCGGCGAAAGCGAATACGAATTCGTATTCACCACAGGCGAAATTTATGTACATCCTTGCATCCACACATGCATTCCTGACGAAGCAGAGTTCTCACTGGATGTAAGACATCCTGATCAGAAAGTACTCGACAAGTGCATGGACATCCTGAAAGAGATGGCTGGCGAAATGTATCAGCAGTGCACATGCGACATCGAAGAACAGTGGAAGAGAGATCCGGTTCCATTCGATTCCAGACTGATCGGATTTGTTGAAGAGTCCATGGATGAAATGGGAGCGAAATGGCAGAAGATTCTGTCAGGCGCTGGCCATGACGCGCAGTTCTGTGCTTACATGATCCCGACAACCATGATCTTCTCAAGAACCAAGGATGGTCTGTCACACTGCGAACCTGAGCACGTTTCAGACGAAGACTGCACAGCAGCAGCTACAGCTACGCTGAACGCTGTTCTGAAGTGCGATGCTTCTCCTGAATTTTAATTGAGGCAATTTCACTAGGCAACTACAAACTGACGAGAGAATTACTCTCGCCAGTTTGTTATCTGGGGGCGAAAGCCCTTGTGGGGCACCTGAAAAGGAGGAATCAAATTGAGTAAAGTAGTAAAAGCAAAGTACACTGCTGAAGCTGTTGCTGGTTTCACTCACAGAACAGCTTTGGAAGAAGCAGCAAGATGCCTGCTGTGCCACGACGCACCATGCAGCAAAGGCTGTCCTGCCGGAACGGACCCTGCGAAGTTCATCAGATCCATCAGATTCAGAAACGTGAAGGGCGCTGCTGAGACCATCAGAGAAAACAACGTCCTTGGCGGAACATGCGCGCGGGTCTGCCCGTATGACAACCTCTGCGAGGAAGCATGCTCAAGATGCGGCATCGACAGACCGATCGAGATCGGTAAACTGCAGAGATACGCGATCGAGCAGGAGAAGATCTTCAAGATGAAGACACTGCAGGCTCCTGCCGAGAAAAAAGCAGCTAAGGTTGCTTGCGTAGGCGCAGGTCCGGCTTCACTGGCATGCGCAGCAGAACTGGCGAAGGCCGGTTACAAAGTTACAATTTTCGAAAGAGAAGCGAAGGCGGGCGGAGTTCTGACCTATGGAATCACTCCATCCAGACTCCCGCAGTCAGTCGTTGACCACGACATCGCACAGGTCAGAGGCCTCGGCGTCAAGTTCGTCTTCAACACAGAAGCAAAAGCAGAAGACCTGGAAGGCTTCGATGCGGTATTCGTAGGCACCGGTCTGTGGAGTCCGGCGCTGGATGCGCATAACTTCAAGGGCGCAAACCTGAAGGGCGTATACTCAGCCATCGACTTCCTGAAAGAAGCAAGAACCAAGAAAAAAGACTTCTATCCGGGAAAGAGAGTCATTGTAGTCGGCGGCGGCGACGTTGCCATCGACTGTGCGGTCACAGCGAAGCTGCTGGGCGCTGAAGATGTCCGGATCCTCTACAGAAGATCGATCGAAGAAGCTCCTGCGAACATCAACGAATTCCACTATGCGCTGTCACTGGGAATCGGCATTACAACAGGCCTCTATCCTGTCGCGGCGAAGGGCACAAAGACCCTGCTGAAGACAGTCGAAGCCGCCGGATTCTATGACAAGAAAGCAAAGGCGGAATTCAGTGCGGACGCGCTGGTATTCGCAACAGGTCAGAACCCTGAGGATATGAGCAAGATCGCGGATCTTGATCTGGATCAAAAAGGTCGCATCAAGGTCAAGAAGGGCGGTAAAGCCGGCGGCAAATTCTTCGCGGGCGGCGATATCGTCAATGGCGGCAAGACAGTTGTTGAAGCAGTAGCCGAAGGTAAAGAAGCGGCCGGCTCAATCATTGCTTATCTGGAAAAGTAAGAAAGGAGTGAAGTAGAATGGCAGTTAAGAAAGATTTATCATTGAAATATCTGGGTGTTGATTGTCTGAATCCGTTCTTCCTTTCATCATCACCAGTAGGCGGAAACTACGACATGGTAGCGAAGTGCTATGAGACAGGTTGGGGCGGATGCTTCTTCAAGACTGTTGGTATCTTCGTAGCGGATGAATGCTCACCTAGATTCGACCAGACAAACAAAGAAGGTCTTCCATGGGTCGGCTTCAAGAACATGGAGCAGATCTCCGATAAACCGACAGAACTCAACTTTGAATATATGTACAGACTGAACAGGGATTACCCGGAGCACATCACGGTCGCGTCCATCATGGGATCCAGCGTTGATGAATGGAAAAAGCTGGCCAAGATGGCGGACGAGTGCGGTGCCAAGATCATCGAGGGTAACTTCTCCTGTCCGCAGATGACATCCCACGACATGGGCTCCGATGTAGGAACAAACAATGAACTGGTTGAAGCCTACTCAAGAGCTGTTTCCGAAACGGTTCCGCACATTCCGTTCGTAGCGAAGATGACTCCGAACTGCAAGAACATGGAAGAGCACGCGAGAGCTGCGATCAAGGGCGGCGCTGCTGCGGTATCAGCCATCAACACGATCAAGTCCATCACAAACATCGACTTCGAGAACAACACAGGTATGCCTGTTGTTGACGGTAAGTCCTCCATCTCCGGTTACTCCGGAGCCGCAGTAAAGCCGATCGCGCTGAGATTCTGCGCACAGGTACTGCAGGACGAAGAGATCCAAAAGATGGTCAAGGCCGGCAAGTGGGACTTCGGATACGGTCACGAAATGTCCGGTATCGGCGGTATCGAGACATGGAGAGACGTTGCTGAATTCCTGGCAATCGGCTGCAGAAACATCCAGGTAACCACTGCGATCATGCAGTATGGTTACAGAATCGTTGAGGATATGGCTTCCGGTCTCATGCACTTCATGGATGAGAAGGGCTACAACCACCTCGACGAGTTCATCGGAAGCGCTCTGCCGAACCTGATTCCGGCGGAAGAGCTGAACAGAGAATACAAGGTGCTGCCTGCATTCGACGAGAAGAAGTGCATCGGCTGCGGAAGATGCTACATCTCCTGCTACGACGCTGCTCACCAGGCAATCGACTGGAACGAGAAGAAGAGAAGGCCGGAGCTGAACGACAACTGCGTAGGATGCCACCTCTGCCTGAACGTATGTCCTGTACAGGGCTGCATCACACCGGGCGAGATCAAGTGGAAGGTTCGCGACAAGGACGGCAACGCTGTTCGTGAAGCGAAGGATCCATCCCACATCAAGTTCAAGAAGGATGCCAGAAAAGAAAAGAAACTGGCTCTCAAACAGCAGTACGACTGATTTGTCTCTTACAAACAAGGGGCTGTCGCGTGATGATATGCTCCCTCTATGAGAGACAGTGAAAAAGAAAAATCATTGTCAATCATGGAGGGAGTATTTTTATGCCAGTCAAAACAAAAGCTTCTGTGGATGAAAAGCTTCGAGTCGTACAACTGTATGA
>Ga0256404_1000537_pt1 | contig 98840 bp, 79 predicted proteins | sample RumenRJG_01DNA_FD_185990 | JGI IMG/M metagenome (GOLD analysis project Ga0256404, IMG submission 185990) | Bovine rumen microbial communities from Lethbridge, Alberta, Canada - RJG_01 | ecosystem: Host-associated > Mammals > Digestive system > Stomach > Rumen | place: Canada: Alberta | collected... | reverse complement strand
GCATGAATGGATGTTCCTTCTTTGATCATTTGCATGTACTTCAGACATTCTGCATAACCATGCTTCCTTCTCTTTTGCATAATAAACCCCGAAAGTTTTTTGTCTAACTTTCGGGGTTCACTTCACTAATCCAACACCTCTTTTATATTATATAGTGGCCTGTTCTTTACTTCCATGTAAATCTTGCCTATATAAATGCCCACCATGCCGATGGCAATCATTATCATGCCGCCCGTGAACCACACGCTGAGCATGAGCGACGACCAACCAGGAACGGCAGTGCCGCAAAACAGCGCGTGAACAACATAGACACCGATGACAAGACTGATGAGAATGGAGAACAACCCAAGGTAAATGATACCGTAGATGGGGCGTACGGAGAACGATGTTATGCCGTCGAGCGCCAGGTTAAGCATCTTCTTAAGAGAGTATTTCGACTTGCCTGCCTGACGCTCCTTGATGACGTCATCGACAGTGGTCGATTTCAGACCTATCATTGGTATCAGGCCACGCAGGTAAAGGTTTCGCTCGCCATAGCCTTGCAGCATGTCGAGAGCCCGCTTCGACATTAGTCGGAAGTCAGCATGGTTGAACACGCTCTTCACTCCCATCGACGACTGCAGTTTGTAGAATGTCTCTGCCGAGAAACGCTTCAGCAATGGGTCTGCCTTGCGCGACACCTTCACTCCATAAACGATGTCGTAGCCCTCGTTGCAGTAATCCACCATCTTCTCCAGTGCATCGAGGTCGTCCTGCAAGTCGGCATCAATGGTTATGACGGCATCGGCCCACTCCTTTGCCGTCATCATTCCTGCCATGATGGCGTTCTGATGACCTGAGTTGTGGGCAAGGTCAATGCCTCTGACCAGAGAGTTGCTGTCGTGAAGGCGGTTAATGATGTCCCACGTGCGGTCTGTTGAGCCATCATTGACAAACACCATCTTGCTGTCGCTTGTTATCTTGCCAGCAGCAATCATCTTCTGGAAGAGTTCTGTGAGCCGTTCTGCCGAACTGTCCAGCACCTCTTCCTCGTTATAGCATGGAGAAACCGTTGCAAGCCTTATCATAGTTAGCGTATTTCTTTTCCGATAGTTACATTTCAGACTTTTTGCCTACCCTTTCAACGAAGGTGGAGAATGTCACAAACTCGTTGCCTCTGCTCTTCAGCATCTTTATCACGTGGTCCAGACGTTGCACGTGTTCCATGCCGCTGTGGTTCTTGATGATGAAGGGCATCTTCAGTTCGGGATGAGCCTTCAGGTCGTAGAACTCCCAGGGGTGGAAATAGGTGACGAAATAGCCGTCGTTGCCCAGTGTGCGGCGCACCATCCACTCATAAATGCCCAGAGGCAGGTTGTGAAGCGAGAGCCAGAACAGCGGGAAGCGAATCCACGGTGTCACCGATGCCGGTATCTGCATCACGCCACCTTTCATAAACCATGTGCGCGGAGCCGTGAGGTGCATGTATCGTCCGGGGATGAATGCGGGGTTCAGCGACGAGTTGTATTTATATCCCGCACCTGCAATCTCCTCGTCGCTCACGGGGAACATGCGCGGTTGGCGATAGCCGTTGACGGTTTTTCCGATGACATTTTCCACTATCTGTTTCGACTCTCGGAAGTCGGTCTCTTTCGGATTCCAGTGGTCAACGCCGTGACATGCCACCTCGTGCCCCTCGTCAATGATGCGTTGCATCGTCTGCGGAGCGTGGGTTGCGAAGTTGCCGGTGCAGAAGAATGTTGCCTTTACACCGTTGTTCTTCAGCAGGTCCAGTATGCGGTTGGTACCAATGACCGACACCTCCATGCCCTCTTTCAGGGTGTCGTAATCGACGCCGTGCTCTCTGGGCACATCAAACTCCTCGGTGTCAAAACTCAGTAATATCATCGCGTGGCGGCTATTTGTTCAGTTTCCATGTGGCACCGTCCTTGGTGTCCTTCACCTCGAAGCCGGCGGCAGCCAGTTCGTCGCGAATCTTGTCGGACGTAGCCCAGTCTTTCTCTGCCTTTGCCTTGGCACGCAACGAGAGAACCATGTCAACCACCTTGCCGTAAGCCTCCTCGCGAGCCTCGTTGTTCTCGCCGCTGCTGTTCTTGAGTCCGAGGATGTCGAAGGCGAAGAGGTGCATCACCTCGGTGAGTTCTTTCAGGCAGTCCTCGCATATCGTTGCTTTATGGTCGAGCAGCATGTTGATGGTGTGGCAAGCCTCGAAGAGATGGCTTATCACTATCTGTGTCTGCATGTCATCGTTCATGGCGTCGTAGCACTTCTGGCGCAGTTCCTTGACCACCTTCTCCGTCTGTGGGTCGCACAGTTTCGACACCTGCACGCGCTCCAGGTCCTTGATTCCCTGCATCAGTCGCTCCAGTCCCTTCTCGCTCGCCTTCAGTGCTTCGTTAGAGAAGTCAACCGTTCCGCGATAGTGGGCACTGAGGATGAAGAAGCGGATGGTCATCGGGCCGTAAGCCTGCTCCAGCGACTCGTGGTTGCCTGTGAAGAACTGCTCCAGGGTGATGAAGTTGCCCAGACTCTTGCCCATCTTCTGTCCGTTGATGGTAATCATGTTGTTGTGCATCCAGTACTTCACCATATCGTCGCCCTGAGCCGCCGTTGCCTGTGCTATCTCGCACTCGTGGTGCGGGAACACCAGGTCCATGCCTCCGCCGTGAATGTCGAAGTGGTCGCCAAGATACTTGCGTCCCATTGCCGTACATTCGCAGTGCCATCCAGGGAAACCGTCGCTCCATGGCGAAGGCCAGCGCATGATGTGCTCGGGTTGCGCCTTCTTCCACAGAGCAAAGTCCACCTGGTTGCGCTTCTCGCCCACACCGTCCAGTTCGCGCGAGTTGTTTATTACGTCGTCGAGATTTCTTCCGCTCAACTTTCCGTAATGATATTGCTTGTTATACTTTTCTATGTCGAAGTAAACCGAGCCGTTGCTCTCGTATGCGAAGCCGTTGTCTAGAATCTGCTTCACCAGTTGCTGCTGCTCGATGATGTGCCCTGTGGCGTGCGGTTCTATCGAAGGAGGCAGCACGTTGAGCGCATCCATCGCCTGGTGGTAGCGGTTGGTGTAATACTGCGCTATCTCCATCGGCTCCAGTTGCTCCAGACGGGCCTTCTTCTCTATCTTGTCGTCGCCCTCGTCGGCATCATGCTCCAGATGGCCCACGTCGGTGATGTTCCTCACGTAGCGCACTTTGTAGCCCAGATGCTTAAGATATCTGAACAGTATGTCGAACGTTATGGCGGGGCGGGCATGTCCCAGATGTGGGTCGCCGTAAACAGTGGGACCGCAGACATACATGCCTACATTGGGCGCATGTAATGGCACAAAACGCTCCTTCTGCCTGTGCAGAGTATTATAAATCAAAAAAGTCTGTTCCATAAAATATAATTGCAATTATTTTCAAGGTGCAAAGTTAGTGCAAACCGAAGACAATACAAAATAAATGCAAATTTATTTTTATTGTTAAGGTGCCGCCTATCTTCGGCGGAAAAGTGCCAAAGTTAGTGCAAACCGAGCGAAATACAAAAAAGAATTAATTCTTTTTTTATTTCCGAGGGGCAGTCTAACTAAGAGGCGAAGACTCGAAGACAAGATAGATTTCTGTTTTTCCGAACGCCGGTAACGCGATTTTGGAATGCGAAAAACGGCCTTTCTGCATCTCGTTGTATATCAGACGGTTAGTAAGAGATGGCAAATGGGCTAACAAAGTTAATAAGATTGTTGAACAAAGTTAATAACATTGTCTAACAAAGTTAATAACATTGTTGAACAAAGTTAATAACATTGTTCGGCGGTTAGGCATCAATGGGAATGCGAGTGATGTGCAACTGGGTTCGCGGTAGTGCTTAATGGCCTTCTAAACCACTATTTTCGGCTTGCCAAAGAACAACGGCGAGAGGCGAAGAACATCTGAGAGCCACCCTATAAGGAGGCTTCCGAGTGTGGCGATGGCTACCGTGAGGACGCAGAACAGTATGCCCGAGGGGTCGAAACCTACCAGCAGTGGCTGATAGAGTTTTGAGAGTGCGGTGAAGATGGGCGAGAAGAGCAGCAGCAGAAGCGTGTTGCGCCCTATCTTAAGCAATGGAGCGCGGAAGCGTTTCGGCGTGAAGCGATAGAGCGAGAGCAAGAAGCACGTCATGAAATAGACAATGGCGACACCGCCTGGTGTGGCGCGGTCGAGTTGAGAAGGGAAGAGAGCGATGACCACCACGGGCACTATCGCCCACACGGCGGGCCAGAAGGCGCGCAAGAATCCTATGCCATACTGCCTCAGTGCCGCGCCAGCCATGAAATAGAAGGCGTTGGGTATGCTCACAAGACCACAAAAACCAAGCGCCGCGCAGCAAGCAACAGCAACGAAGAGTCTGAAAAATTTCCACCTGTCGGCGCATTTCTCATCTCCCTTTTGTGAGGATGGAGAGTGGCTTCCTATCCTCATCGCACCATAATAGACAAGCGAGCACAGCACCCATGTGTGCAGATACCAGTAAGGACCGAGCGGATGCAGAAACACCTTCTCAAGCAACACGCCAGCAGAGAGATTGTCAATGTGCTCGCGGATGGGCAGGAGCGACGCCATCAGCACATAGCCCGACTCCATCACCAGATAAGGAATGAATATCCAGAGCATGGTGCGCAGGAATGCCCAAGCGCCCTTCGCGGTGTTGCACAGATAGCCCGAGACGAGCAGGAAAGCAGGCATGTGGAACGTGTAAACGAACTGCTTGGCGGCACCGTAAGTGTCGCCGACATACACGATGTGGAAAGTTATCATCAGCAGAATCAACACACACCGCAGGAAGTCTATCTCCTCTACTCGTTGCTTCATAGCGCGAACAAAAGTAGTCAAACTATTCGAGACTGCCAAATATCGGCGCATGATTTTCCTTATTAAGGAGTTGAGGAATTGCATAATAAAAAATAATTAGTAACTTTGCACTCAGTAATAATCCTTAATAGATACAACTGCATTTTTCTTGATATGAGAATACTTAATATGTTATCTGTTTTCGGCTTCCTTACACTTGCCTCAACAGCGGCAAAGGCACAGGACGCGAAACTCAGCGGCACCGTGATAGGCACCGAATATACGGTGGACTACAGTGACTTCAGCCAGTCAACAACGGCTAACACACGCGAGATGGCCTTCGACGGAGACCTGAACACATGCTTCGCTTCATGGGACCGGAGTTACACCTGGGCAGGACTCGACCTTGGGTCACCGCATGTGATAACCAGGGTGGGGTGGTCGCCGCGCAACGATGTTCAAGGAGAGGAGCGCGTGGTGCTCGGAGTGTTCGAGGGAGCCAACCGTGAGGACTTCATGGATGCTCTGCCCTTGTACATCATTACCGAGCGCGGCACCATAGGAACGGTGTCTCATGCCGACATCAACTGCTCAAGGGGATTCAGGTATGTGCGCTATATCGGTCCGTCGGATGCCCGTTGCAACATCGCCGAACTGGAGTTCTACGGACATGAGGGCGAAGGAGACGACAGTCACCTGTGCCAACTGACCAATCTCCCAACGGTGAGCATACACACCGAGAACGGTGTGATACCATACGACAAGGAAACGGATATCCCGTCGCTGATAACCATTATATCTGACAACGGCACAAAAGTGCTTTCCCAGACGGGAGGTACTCGCGAGCGCGGCAATGCCTCGCGCAGTTTTCCGAAGAAGCCGTACCGTATTAAGTTCGACAAGAAGCAGAATGTGCTTGACGCCCCAGCAAAGGCTAAGAAGTGGACACTCATAAACAACTATGGTGACAAAACGCTGATGCGCAACCTGCTTGCTTTTGAATTGAGCAAGCGTATGGGAATGCCATATACTCCATACGGAACTCCCGTTGATGTGCTCCTGAACGGCGAATATAAAGGATGCTACCAACTATGTGACCAGGTGGAGGTGAATCCTGGGCGTGTTGAGATTACTGAGATGGAACCTACCGATATCGAGGGCACCGCTCTGACGGGCGGGTATTTCGTAGAGGTGGATGCCTATGCTTACGACGAGACATCGTGGTTCAACTCTGACAAGGGCAATCCTGTCACTATCAAGTCACCAAGTGACGATGAGATAGTTTGGCAGCAGACCGACTACATAACCAACTATTTCAACAAGATGGAGAGGCAATGGCAGACCTATCTTGACCTGAACACCTTCCTGCGCCATTTCCTCGTGGGCGAGATGTCGGGAAACACCGACACTTACTGGAGCGTTTACATGTATAAGGAACGTGGTGACGACATGATGTACACTGGCCCTGTGTGGGATTTCGACCTCGCCTTTGAAAATGACAACCGCACATATCCCGTGAACAGCAAGACCGACTACATCTATCGCAGCGGCGGCAGTTGCGCGGGCAACATGAAGTCTTTCGTGGACAACATCGTAATCTATAACTCTGCGGCAAAGGCTCAGTTGAAACAGATTTGGGGAGAGGCGCGAGAGAACGGCCTGACGGAGGAAAACCTTCTGCAGTTTGTTGCCGATATGGAAAACAAGTTGCAGGCATCGCAGAAACTGAACTTCACACGATGGCCTATAATGAACGAGTATGTCCACCAGAACCCGCGGCTATGGGGCAGTTACGAGGCTGAGGTGGAGAACGTGCGCAACTACATCAAGACGCGTCTCACGTGGATGGACAACCGCATCGGCTACACCTATGTGCCCTCTGGCATTGAGGCGGCAGAGGCAGATGGAGCCAAGCCATGCGAGGTTTACAATGTTTCGGGCGTCAATATGGGCAACAATACCGACGCGCTCGGCCAGGGTGTGTACATCATAAGGCAAGGCGGAAAGGCGAAGAAAGTGGTAGTGGGACCTCGAAAATAGTTAAATATAGTCAAAGTAGGGGTGGTTGTGCTTTTTATTATGTATTTTTGCCACCGATATGAGAGCCGTTTCGCGAATAGCATTCATTGCACTGCTGTGGTGTTTCGCCCTTAGTGTGTCTGCCCAGACAGACAATAAGGACGAGGTGAAGCCAGAGGACAAAGAGGTGGATATGGACAATCCCACCATGGAACCTCGGGTGAAGGTGACGCGTGTGCTCGATAAGGAGGGCGACTCCATTCAGTGCGTGCAACTGAACCGCGTATATGTTTATCCGCAAATTGCCTTCAAAGACAAGAAACAGCAGCAACAGTACAACCAGTTGGTGAAGAATGTGAAGAAAGTGTTGCCCATAGCGAAGGAGGTGAACGGCATAATCATAGAGACGTACGAGTTTCTGCAGACCCTTCCAGACAAGAAGTCGAAGGACGAACACCTGAAAAGGGTGGAGGCGTCGATAAAGAAACAATATACGCCGAGAATGAAGAAACTCACCTATGCACAGGGAAAACTGCTGATAAAACTGGTGCACAGAGAGTGCAACTCGTCGTCTTATCAACTGGTGCAGGCGTTCCTCGGCCCTGTGAAGGCAGGCTTCTATCAGGCTTTCGCTTGGACCTTCGGAGCCTCGCTAACTAAGAAATACGACCCCGAAGGCAAAGACCGACTTACAGAACGCGTGGTTCTGATGGTGGAGTCGGGACAATTGTAAGGACACAAAAATGCCCCAATAAAAGGGGCATTTTGCGTGTTTTAAGGGGACCATATACAATTAGACCCTCCAAATGTGTTAGTGTTCTAAAATAAGACGAACACAACGTTTCCCCGCCCCTGTAGGGGAGGGGAGTCATTAGCGATGGGGTCAAATAGTATATAATTGCCTGTTTTAATGTATAAGATGTTTAGTTCCTTGGACGACCGTATTTCTTGGGGATATAATAGTAACTGCCATCATAATATACCTTGTAATAATCAGAGGTTTGTCCTACGCATTGTAACACGTCTCCTGTGTTTACATGGTCGTATGAGGGACCAACCAACTTTGAGTTCTCGTTGGGTTGTGTGCGGAAGCAAACATTGTCGCCAGCAATAATGATGTATTTGAAACTGGTTGACTTTACGGCATTATTGCTTGTTCCGCGAGGACGTGCATATTTCTTAGGAACATAATAGTAATCCCCGTTGTATGCTACTTTATAATAATCCCCAACAGTTCCAACACAAGATAGTTTCTGACCAGTGAAAAAATGCGGAGCACTGCTGCCAGTCCATTTGGTACCCTCATTTGGTTTGAAACGAAGGCAAACATTATCACCAGCAAAAATGATTTCACTTTGCGCCATGATATTCATCGTAGATATCATGAAGATAAATAAGAAAAAGAACTTTTTCATAATTAATGTTTTTAGTTAATAGGTTGATGATTATAAATAACTTAGAACTGAGAATTCATCACAGCCAATGCGATGTCAGCCCAAATCCAAAGATTTTTCTTGTATAGCCCGTTGAACTCTGCAATAGGAACAGGATTTTTAGAACCCAACTCTATTGTGGCACTCGGTCGCTTATAGAGTACTTCTACCTCATCGGCCCATGAACCGCATGCTGGTGATGTGTCGGGACCATAAAGGGGGTATCCTGTGTGACGCTTGATTATATTTGAAAGTTTCAGCGCTGCGTTGTTGACACTCTGCTGAGCATTCTTACATCCGTAATAAACGAGGTTGCCACTGGTGTGATAGTTTAGGAAGAGTGCATAGTCGTGCATTTGAGACACTTCCAGCAGAAACACCGACTCTATCTCAGAATAAGGCTCAGGACCAGGATGATGTGAATAGTTCTTAGTCGGTTTGTAGCGGCGGTCCTTTCCAAAACCGTTTCTGAAGTTACGGTTGAGGTCAACACCTCGAGCATTTGATTTTATTTGGTCGTACTTAGTCCCTTCTTTTGTGTTTTGTCGTACCCATTGTTTAACGTCTGCAGTGAGCGCACCCTTTTCGCCTTTTTGTGCTATCTCTACGCCATCAGGATTAGCCATAGGCACTATAATGAAACATACGTTATCAAAAATGTTTTTCAGAGTTGTCTCTTTATATTTCCCTTTATCATAGTTGCTGGCATAATGCTCAAGCATAGACATAACAAGTTGCGCAGACATATATTCGCGTGCATGGATTGCCGACATTACCATAACATGACGCTTGGCATTGGCGTTCCCGAAAGTCACAAGCGGGATTTGCCTTCCCTGATATGTTTCTGCTTTAAGTTCGTATTTTACGCATTGTGGATATTTCTGCTGAAGAATCTCCAGGTCTTCAAGCATCTCGTCGTAAGAATACAGTTGCTTGGTGACACAAACTATAGGTCCAGTTGGATTCTCGCCAACCTGAGAGGTTTCGGTTTCCGTGTCGTGTGAATGACTCTCATTAGTGGCGCTTTGCACGTTGCTGTTAGGATTGCACCCGCTCAGAAGGCACACAAGTCCCACTTTCAGGATGAGAGGAGAGAGCAAATGTTTCATAGGTCATTTAGTTTTGTACTGCAAAGATAAAGATTTATTTTTATAATGCAAATTATTTTATTGTTTTGTTATAAAAAATTCCTGCTGGGTCTTTTCCTTTGGCTTGTTATGAAATAGAAAAGTGTGTCAATTTGATTTGACACACTTTCTTTTCATAGCAACCAATAGATTCCTGTATTACAAAGAATCAGGAATTATTTAATGGTGAGCAAGAAGTAGTTCTTCTTGCCCTTCTGCACGAGCAGATACTTGCCGTCAATAAGGTCGTCGGAGGTGATGACACGGTCGAAAGCCTGAAGTTTCTCCTTGTTGAGGCTTACGCCGCCACCCTGAACCATCTTGCGCATCTCGCCCTTTGAGGGGAAGATGGCTGCTGCCTGTGTGAACAGTTCCACTGCTGGCTGTCCCAGTTGGTCGGCAGAGATGTCGAAGTGAGGCACACCGTCGAACACATCGAGGAATGTCTGCTCGTCCAGTTTCTGCAATCCTTCCTTTGTTGACTTGCCGAAGAGAATGCTCGATGCTTCGATGGCAGCGTCGAGGTCTGCCTGCGAGTGCACCATCACGGTGACCTCCTCTGCGAGTCGTTTCTGCAGGATGCGTCGTCCCGGGTCTTGCTTGTGCTCCTCAACGAGAGCCTCGATGGTCTCGCGGTCGAGCGATGTGAAAATCTTGATGTAACGCTCGGCATCGTCGTCGCTGGTGTTGAGCCAGAACTGATAGAACTTATATGGTGTGGTGCGTTTCGGGTCGAGCCAGATGTTTCCGCTCTCTGTCTTTCCGAACTTCTTTCCGTCTGCCTTGGTGATGAGCGGGCATGTCAGGGCGAATGCCGGTTCCACGTCGTTGCCCAAAGTGCGGCGTATGAGTTCGGTTCCGGTGGTCATGTTGCCCCACTGGTCGTTGCCTCCCAGTTGCAGGCGAACGCCCTTGTCCTGATATAGTCTGAGGAAGTCGTAGCCTTGCAGCAACTGGTATGTGAACTCTGTGAACGACAGTCCGTCGCGTGCCGTACCGTTGAGTCGCTGCTGCACGCTCTCCTTTGCCATCATGTAGTTCACGGTGATGTGCTTGCCCACCTCGCGTGCGAAGTCGAGGAAGGTGAAGTTCTTCATCCAGTCGTAGTTGTTCACGAGTTCGGCGCGGTTAGGTGCGTCGCTCTCGAAATCGAGGAACTTTGCAAGTTGTTTCTTGATGCATTCCTGGTTGTGCCTTAGTGTTGTCTCGTCGAGCAGGTTGCGCTCAAGGCTCTTTCCCGACGGGTCGCCAATCATTCCTGTTGCGCCTCCCACGAGTGCTATTGGTTTGTGTCCGCAGCGCTGCAGGTGACGCAGCATCATCACACCGCAGAGGTGTCCTATGTGCAGTGAGTCGGCTGTAGGGTCGGTGCCCAGGTAAGCCGATACGAGATGTTCGTTCAGAAATTCCTCGGTGCCTGGCATTATCTGTGCCAGCATTCCGCGCCATCTTAGTTCTTCAACAAAATTCTTTATCATGATTATATCTTTAGTGCTTAATGAAAAATCCTCTCTAATCTCTCCTCCTTAAACGCTCATCGCTCAACCCTCAACTCTCAACCCTCAACCCTAAGGCACCGGGTCGTACCCGCTGCCTCCCCAGGGGTTGCATCTCAGTATGCGCCAGATGGCGAGAGCGAGTCCTTTTATCGGTCCGTGCTTCAGTATCGCCTGCCGTGCATATTCCGAGCATGTGGGAACGAAGCGGCACGAGGGCGGTGTGTATGGCGTGATGAAGCGCTGGTAGAAGACGATAGGTCTTGTCAGCAGCCATGCTATTGCGTGTGATATTGCGTGAAGAATCTTCAAGGCTGCTCAGTTTTTAGGTTTTCTCTCTTAATGATTCTTTCAGCGATGTGCTCCATCAGGCTGCGCACCTTGGTGTGAACTTCTTCAGAGGGATGCAGTTTGTCGTCTATCCAGATGAAGGCTATGAGCAGTTGGCTGTTTGTCGAGAGGTGTTCGGTGACGAGTGGCTCCAGAACTTTCTTGTTCAGTCTGTATCCCTCGCGCACCTGCCGTTTCACGCGGTTGCGTTTCACGGCGCGCTTGAACATCCTCTTCGGCACACTCACCATCATCTGCGCCTCTGCGTCGTTGCCAGTGCGCTCTTGAACGGCATAGACCGCCCTAAGCGGAAAGGCGGACATCGATTTGCTGTGCCCTCCGCCGAAGAGGCGGTCGATAGTTTTCTTGCTGCTGATCCGCTCTCTCTTTTTCAGTGTCGGAGCGTCTGTTGCTGCCATCGGTGATGGTGGTATGGCTGTTATTTCTTCTGTTTGAGCAAGTAGTGTCTCAGGGCTCCTGTCATCGATGGGAACTCCTTTGTGGGTGCTTCGATGGCTACTTTCAGTCCTGCCTCATGGGCAGCCTTTGCCGTTGCCGGTCCGAATGTAGCAACCGCGATGTCGTTGTATTTGTCGCCGAAATTCTTCTTGAACGCTGTTATTCCCGACGGACTGAAGAACACCGCCATGTCGTAGTCGAAAGCGGCCGACTCTTCCTCGGTGAAGTCGTTGCTCACGGTGCGATACATCACGCACTCCTGATGTATGAGTTTCTTCGAGTCGAGCAGTTCCTTCACGCTGTCATCGTGAACGTCGCTCATCGGGATAAGGTATTTCTCGGTCTTGTGCTTAACCATAGTGGGCACCAGGTCGGCAATCTTTCCTGTGCTTCCGTAGAACACCTTGCGCTTTCTGTATTGCACGTATTTCTGAATGTAAAGCGAGATGGTTTCGGTTACGCAGAAGTACTTCATGTCTTCAGGTATCTCGAGACGCATCTCTTTCGCCAACTTGAAATAGTTGTCGATGGCGTGGCGTGACGTGAACACCACCGCGGTATAGTTGAGCAGACTTATCTTCTGCTGTCTGAACTCTTTCGAGGACAATCCTTCTACCTTGATGAAAGGACGGAACACCAGATCCACACCGAAGTCGTTTGCAATGTCATAATAGGGCGACTTGTCGCTTGACGGCTTTGGCTGGGATACTAATATCTTCTTTACCATCTCTCTAATAATTTATTTTCAAATTGTTTACAATCATCAACATGCTGCCCAACAACATAAAGAGGGGCATTATTTCGAGCGTGCAAAAGTACAAAATATTTTGCAGAATAAAGTCATTCTGTCGAAAAAATGTTACATTGCACTTATAAAATGATAGAATTTTGATTAAAAATACCACAATTGCAGTGCAAATAAGCACTGTATTCATCGGAAGATTGAAATAAATGAGCAGCAGAACGATAGGGAACAAAAGCACTCCCTCGATGCTGGTAACGAAGAGGAGCGACTTCAGCCACGAGGTGTTGCTCGCACTGTCGAAGAACACACTGTTGACGAAGGTGTAGATGAGTGCCTTTAATATAAAATAGGATAGGCACAGGGCAAGGAAGATGGCCACCAGCAGATAGTGAGACTTCAGTATCAGCGGCTCGCTAACCGTCTCCTCGGTGTAGAAGAAGGCAAGCAGCGAGAGCAGCAGACAGGTCACGAACACCAGAAACATCTGGAAGCGGAACTCTGATGTCGTCTCGCTCTCGGTGGAGGTGTTGCCGTGCTTGACGCGGAAGAAACTCTTGGCTTGGCGGAAGATGAAGTCGCGCGAGTGGGAGAAGGCAATGATGCCCAGGACAAAGCATGCCAGCAGCAGTCCTGTGATGACGTTGTCGCCGTGCATGCTGTAGGGCACGGGGTCGCCAGCCACACCGTAGCGCCCACCAGGCAGTTCGGGGTGGTACATCGAGTCTTTCTGGAAGAACGACTCCTCGTAGAACGGTCTGTCCTTCACCTCTGCCTTCACCGAGTCGAAGGGCAGTCGCAGCGTGTCGGGGCGGTCGCTCAGATGCTCGCGCACGGGCTTGAAGTTGGCCTGTATCGCCGAGTCTTGCTGTGCCGGAGTGGCATCCTTGGGCAGACTCTGCAATATCTGCTTTGGTGTCAGACCGTTAGCGCCGATGCTGACATAATGCTCTTCCTGCGCCTCTGTGGTAGTCGCAGGAAGAGCCGTATGACTGGCCTGATGTGCTGAATCAGCCTGAAAAACTTTAAAATTCATTTACCTTTTCTCGCCATGGCATAACCCGGATATATTCGGTTCTTTCAGTCGCTTCGCTTTCTTAAGACTCGCTTCGCTCATATAAGCAGCAGAGCCGAGCGGTGAAAGCGTCCCCCTTAGGGGGCCGGGCACTGCCCTTATGGCTTTCCTATATCAAGAATTCGCGGCGAATGCGCTCCACCTGGTCAAGTTTCTCCCAGGTGAACAGTTCCACATCAATGGTCTTCTCCTCATGGTAGCGCGAGGTGAATGTCTTCTTCACTATTTCGTTCTTGCGCCCCATGTGGCCGTAGGCTGCGCTTTCCAGATACATCGGCTGGCGCAGTTTCAGTTGTCGCTCTATAGCCTTCGGCGTGAGTGAGAACATCGACTTTATCTTTTCTGCAATCTCAGCGTCGGTCATGTTCACATTCGACTTGCCGTAGGTGTTCACGAAGATGTTTATCGGCTCTGCAATGCCGATGGCATAACTTATCTGCACCAGCATCTCGTCGGCAACGCCGGCAGCCACCATGTTCTTTGCGATATAGCGCGCTGCGTATGCCGCCGAGCGGTCCACCTTGCTCGAGTCCTTGCCCGAGAAAGCGCCACCGCCGTGCGCTCCCTTGCCGCCGTATGTGTCCACGATTATCTTGCGTCCCGTCAGACCGGTGTCTCCGTGGGGGCCGCCGATGACGAACTTGCCCGTTGGGTTCACGTGATAGATAATGTTGTCGTTGAACAGAGCCAGCACCTTCTCGCTCTCAATCTTCGACTTCACGCGCGGAATGAGGATGTTCTTCACGTCCTCTCTAATCTGCTCCAGCATCTGCCTGTCGGCAGCATCCTGTGCCTCCTTGCTGCTGTCGGCAGGCTTTATGAAGTCGTCGTGCTGAGTTGACACCACTATGGTATGCACTCTCTGCGGCACGCCGTTATCGCCGTATTCTATTGTCACCTGACTCTTTGCATCGGGGCGCAGGTAAGTCATCTCCCTGCCCTCCTTCCTTATCTGAGCCAGTTCGTAAACCAGGCGGTGAGCCAGTTCCAGTGACACGGGCATGTAGTTCTCTGTCTCGTTGACAGCATAGCCGAACATCATGCCTTGGTCGCCGGCACCTTGGTCCTCGTCGGTCTTGTCTTTGTCGCTAAGTTTCTTATCGACGCCGCGGTTGATGTCGCCGCTCTGCTCGTGTATGGCAGACAGTATGCCGCACGAGTCGCCGTCGAATTTGTACTCACTCTTGGTGTAGCCAATCTTGTTAATCGTTTTGCGCGCAATAGTTTCCAAGTCGATGTAAACATCACTGCTCACCTCGCCCATAATCACCACTTGTCCTGTAGTGACAAAAGACTCGATAGCGCAGCGGGCGTTTTCGTCATAGGCCAGAAACTGGTCGAGCAGCGCGTCAGAAATCTGATCAGCCACTTTGTCGGGATGTCCTTCCGAAACTGATTCGGATGAAAAAAGATATGCCATTGCTTTGCTTAAATAAAAAGTTTAACTTAGAAATTCGGGTGCAAAGGTACAAAATATTTGGCATACGACTGATAAGCGCATGCTCTTTTTTGAAAATTATACCTACCAATTGGTATTTCCATAATCCAGAAAAGTGATTCTGTTTAGCTATTTAGGCGATGATATAGGAGCTCAAGGGGAGCCAACCAAAATTCGACATTTCGACAATTCGACAATTCGACAAAAAGGGTTTTTGAGATTTGCATGACATCGGGCAGGGGTGCAGAGAGTGAAAGACAAAAATATATGTATATATATTTTATATTATATATATATTATAATATATATATAATATAAGGAATGAGACACATAAAATCCTGAATCCCAAAAAGGGCATTTGTCGAATTGTCGAATTGTCGAATTGTCGCCTTTTGCTCGCCCTTGCGACCACCAACACCAAACAACCAACACCCATCACTCAACTTTCTTCCGACCTATTTCCGACCTTTTCCGACCTTGGTTGAAATGCCCTGAAACAAAGGTTTTCGGCACTGTTAGGACAAAATTTTCCGACCTAAAATGGTCGGAATAAATTCGCGTTTTTTCTTGCAAAACGTCCATCCATTTTGTATCTTTGCATTGTAGCAAGAGGAACCAGGACAATCGCGAAGGACGGCACCACTGCAGAGGGGCTTGGAGAATGCAGGTTAAACACTCCTCTCTTTGCGAGAGGTGGCGGGTGAGCGTCCAAGAGATGTGCTATTGCACCGCAAAACATATACTTTTGAGGGTGTGAAAGGTATATCAAACGGAGTGAATATAGACAATAAATCGGGTTAGATGGTTTCTATTACGCGAAAAATATGTAACTTTGCATCATAAACATTTCAATTGCGGAATGAGAGGAATATATAAATGGCAACTGACGGCTATCATAGCAGCGCTGCTCTGGGCGGGCATAGTCTCTGAGGCACAGGCGCAGAAGAAACTGTGGGGCATGCTGAAGCATAACGACAGTATAATGACGGCGCGCTACCGCAGCAGCGACATCGACACGATGTATATCACACGTCCGAAGACAAAGTGGACGTTCATTGGCCGACTGAACGTTTCGGGCGCGAAGGTGGAAGTGGAGGGAGTGCAGCAGGGCAACCCGTTCCGCTCGGAGATGACTGCCGACTATAAATCGACGCTGAGCCTGGGTGTGAGTTATCTAGGACTGTCGCTGAACATGGCGCTGAACCCCGCTAAACTGATGGGGAAATATAAAGACTTCGAGATTAACCTTAACTCATACAGCAACCGCTGGGGCTTTGACTTCATCTACCAGAACGCGAAAAACTTTAAGGGTTGGCACGAGGTGGAGGGAGAGCCCAGAATAGAGTTGCCGCCCGAAGTGCTGACACTGAAGACACTCAACGTGAACGCCTACTATGCCTTCAACTATCGGCGCTTCTCTTACCCTGCCGCCTTCACGCAGAGTTACATCCAGCGGCACTCGGCAGGCAGTTTCCTGCTGGCGTTTTCGGGACAGGGACAGCGGGCAGACACTAAGGCCACCTATGAATCGGTGCTGAAGGTGACGAACATAGGCATCGGCGCGGGTTACGGATATAACTGGGTGCCTGCGCGCAACTGGCTGCTGCATATCTCGGCGCTGCCCACGTTCATCGTTTACAGTCACACCTCGCTTAGGGTGAACGAGGAACGCATACCTTTGAAATACCATTTCCCCGAGGTTATCATCACCTCGCGCGGGGCTATCGTGAAGCAGTTCGGCAACATGTTCGTTGGCACCTCGATGGTGTTCAACTTCACCAATATCGGCGACGAGGAACAGCTGGCTGTGCATAACATCAAGTGGCGCACGCGCCTGTTTGTCGGATTCAGACTGTAGAGAACGGGAGGCATGGGGCAGGCAAGTGAGCGCATAGAGGTGGCCGACGCGCTGCGCGGTGTGGCTGTGGCGGGCATCATACTGTATCATGCCGTGGAGTCGTTCAATGCTTTCTATCCTGACGCGCGGTTCACGTTGGCTTGCGATGATGATGTTTTCGGCATTGCCACGCTGTTGCTTTCGGGCAAGATGTACGGCATCTTTGCCCTGTTGTTCGGTCTCACTTTCCATATCATGCTCAGCCGTTCGATGTCGCGCTGGCGCTTTGCGTGGCGCATGATGCTGCTGTTTGTCATCGGAATGGTGAACATTGCCGTTTACGACGGTGACATACTTACCTCGTATTCCCTCTGCGGACTGCTCTTGATTCTGTGTAGTCGGCTTAGCAACCGCTGGCTGTGGGTGCTGACGGTGTTGGTTCTGGCACAGCCCTTTGAACTGTGGCAACTGCTCAGCGGCTGGACGATGCCGTCCGACTGGATATGGAGCGACTATGCCTTGCTGGCGCAGCATCATCAAGAGGGTGGCTTCTGGCAGAACGTAGTGATGAATGTGCGCTATGCCTTTGTTGCCAATATGGGATATTTCACTTTTACGGGGCGCCTGACGCAGACGTTTGGCCTCTTCCTCTTGGGGTTACTGTTCGGCCGTACCCGCATGTTTTGCAACGAGGGTAAAAATCTTCTTGTGTGGAAGTTGATTCTAGCCGCTGGATGCTTAGTGATAGGCGTTTGGTGTTTGTGGACGCCACTATTATCTAACCAACAGCCAACACCCATCATCCAATATCTATCACCCATATTCAACCTTGCTGTACTGCTTACGGAGATATCGGCAATAGTGCTGCTGTGGTATGCTTCGGCACGTCTGAGAAAGATGCTTGCGCCGGTATGCACCTTCGGCCGGATGAGCCTAAGCAACTATCTGCTGCAGTCGGTGATAGGGTGTTTTCTTTTCTACGGCTACGGCTTGGGACTCTACTGTGTTCTCGGGCGCACCTATGCGATACTTGCGGGTGCGGGTATGGTGATACTTCAGATTGTCGTAACCTGTCTCTGGGCTCGTCGCCACCAACGCGGTCCTGCCGAGGCGCTGTGGAGGAAGGGGACATACATAGGAGCAAAAGACTAATCCCCAACCCCACTCCCGTAGAGAGGGGAGCCATCTCATGTTACGGATATGCGGCGTGCGCACACGCTCATGCATATTAATATGATGGTGGGTGTGTGATTGCTCCATTTCAAGACAAAGAGAAACTTTTCAAATGCTTCCATAACAGCAAAAAAGGCCATTTTACCGACCAATATATACGGTCAGTAAAATAGCCTTTTACTTTTATATTAATAATCTATTAGAACTTACAGCGTAAACCGGCGCAGACAATACCCTGCTCACCCATACCAAACTCAGCAAATCCACGTACGGTAGGACTACCAACCTCAATACCGATAAGCGATGCTTGCCAGTTGAAGTGTGTCATCTTGTCGTCATCATTCTTCGACTTGCCATCAATAGCCTTAAACTTCATGTCGCGGAAAGTAACACCGGCTGCAAGTTTCGAGTACATTCCGAAATTCTTCTTACGAAGCCAGTTGAACTTTACTGACGGCATCACGGTGATATAATTGTTCTTGATCTCACCAATTTTGCTGTTCTTTGACTCAAACACGTCCTGCTTGCAGTGACCGTATGCTACTATACCACCTACACTTAACATAGGATTAACATGATAGAAATACTCTAAAGCGACAGGACCTATGAACTTTTCGTTGTCAAAAGAAACACCACTCAGCACACCACCTATGTTTTCGAACACATCAAGAACCTGCGAGTTAGAGTCAAATCCGTAACTGACAGCAATCTCATGCTTTGTCTCTTCATAACCATTCTGTGCATTAACACTCAGTGTAGTCATTATGGCGGCTACTGCCAAAATTGCAATCTTTTTCATTTTAATAAAAATTTTAGTTGTTCTGTTTATCGGGTGCAAAGATAAGGCAGTTTTTCACGTACGGCAAGAAAATGCGGTATTATTAGTGTATATTGTTGCGACAATGACGTATATTTGCGACAATTCATGAAAAGAAAGTGCAAAATGTGTCGCAAAATATACAAAAAAGCAATTATTTTGTCTGAATGACAGTTCTCCGTCCCTTGTTTTCGTAATAAGGCGAGAACGATAGTGGAAAAGTATATGTCTTTTGTTTCAAAAACACGAGTGACTTGCAAATCAAGAGAAAACAAAGAGTGCAGAATGTAATCATAATTCTACATTCTGCACTCTATGTTCTGTATTAAAAGAGAATTACTTCTCAGGAGTCATGATGACATCAATCTGATTGCCTGAGCCAACGAGTTGCTTCAGGAATGCGGCGATCTTCTCTGGTGTGAGGTCGTTGACAACTTTCTTGTAGTTGGTCTGCAGGTCAACGTTTGTCCAGATGTACTCGTCGATGACATCCATCCAGTGAGAGTTGCTCTTGGCATCGGTGTCAGCGTTCTTAAGCATGTTCTCCTTAATCTTAGCCACCTTGTCAGCATCCACCTTGATGGTGTTGTCTGCCATGCCCTTTGCCATGAGGTTGATGGCTGTCTCGGCCTTCTCTGGGTCCATCGGGCAGTATGCCTGCATGGTTGTCAAGCCTTTGTTGCCATTGCGGCGCAGTCCGCCCACAGCCTGTACGGTGTATGCTGCGCTTGCATCTTCGCGGATGTCCTTCAGATATACCATCATGAGCACCTGTCCTGCTGCGTCAGCGAGTACAGAGTTCTCTAGGTTGTATGCCATCGGCATGTGCCACAGTTTGAATGCGAGAGCCTTTGGCGACTCCATCTTGCGTGTGAAGGTGTTGTTAATCTTTCCGTCGGCAAAGTCGTCAACATCTTTCCAGTCGGCAACTTTCTTCTGTGAAGGCAGCGATGCTATGTACTGCTCGATGAGTGGGCGTATTGTAGCCTCGTCGAAGTTTCCTACGAAGTAGAACTCATATCCACGTGCGTTGCTGAAGCGCTCTTTCCATATCTGCATGATGCGGTCGTAGTCGATCTTGTCGAGATCTTCCTTGCATGTGGGAGCGAAACGTGGGTTGTGTCCGTAGATGGTCAGTGTCAGCGAGTCGCTGAATACCGACTCTGGCTGCAGGTTCTTGTTTGCGAGCATCAGAGCGAGTTGCTCCTTGATTGAATTGAACGACTCCTCGTCCTTCGAGATGTTGGTGAAGTGGAGGTAGATGAGTTGCATTGCGGTCTCGATGTCCTTGGGCACAGAGTTACCTCCAATGTAGTTGTAGTAATTGCTCATGTCGAGCGATACACCCACCTGCTTTCCGTAGAGAGCCTTCTGCAGTTCGCTGTTAGAGAAATTGCCGAGGCCGCTTGCCTCCATTGCTGTGCCGAAGTACTTCAGGTTGATGTAGTCGGCAGGTCCGTAGAGTCCCTTACCTCCCTTAGCCATTGCCTGGAATACGATTTCGTCGTTCTTGAAGTCGGTTTTCTTCAGCACCACCTTGGCTCCGTTGCTCAGTTCGAGTTCCTTGTATCCGAGTTTTGTATTTTCTTTCTCCTTTACAATCTTGCCTGGTTTCGGCATTGCCTCGGGAGCGATGAGCGGTTCGTTCTTAGTGTTGTCAACATAAGCCTCGAGTGTCTCGCCGCGCACCTGGCTGATGGCCTGTGCCATGGCTGCCTTGTCGGGATATGTCTTGCCTTCCTTCTCCTGTGCCATTACGAGTGCCACGAGGTTTGAGTCGTTCTCGCTGATGAGTTCCTTGGCATACTCGTTGATCATCTCGACACCAATCATCGGCGACTTGAGCAGTTGTGACAGTATTTGGTACTTCACCTCTATTGATGGTATCGGCTCGTTGTCGAGATAGTTGTCGCGATAGAGGTTGCCGTAAACGGCGTTGTCCACTTTGTCGCGGTTGTTGTACTGCTTCTCCAGTTGGCTCAGGTACTCGCTCTTGCAGCGGTCGTACTCGCCAGCGGTGAAACCGAACTGACGCACGCGCTGTGCCTCGCGGTAGATGGCTGCGAGACTCTCGATGTCCTTGCCGTCCTTTGCCATAGCGTTCAACTCGAAGTTGTCCTTGGTCTTGGAGAGGATGTATTGTCCGTCTTGTGCATCGGCAGCAACGAATGGACAGTCGGCTTTCTTAGCCATTTCCTCGAAACGCAGGTTGAACATCATTGCGATTACACTCTTTGCATACTGGTCGAGCAGGTAGCCGATGTTCTCCTTCTCCTCTTTCTCCACGATGTCGTGCTTCATCATTACGCTAACGAGAGAGTATTTCTGCTCCTTGTCCTTCTCGAAGAGGTAGATAGGCTCGGCGTTGTCTGGCACCAGTTCGTCTTTCACCTGTGCAGCATCAGCAGGAACCACAACGTTTTTCCAGAGGTCCTTGATGACAGCCTCCACATGGTCAACGTCAACATCGCCGACAACGATAATAGCCTGATTGTCCGGGCGATACCACTTGCGATAGTATGCGCGCAGTGCTTCGTGCTCGAAGTTATCGACAATCTCCATCAGACCGATAGGCAGGCGCTCGCCATACTTACAGCCAGGATAGAGTGCAGGCAGAATCTTCTGGTACATGCGCTGGCCAGGTCCTTCGTTGAGTTGCCACTCCTGATGAATGACGCCGCGCTCCTTGTCAATCTCCTTGCCATCGAGAGTGAGGCCGTTCGACCAGTCCTTCAAGATGAGGATACATGAGTCGATGGCTGTCGCGCGCTTTGTAGGCACGTTGCAGATGCGATAAACGGTCTGGTCGATTGAGGTGTAAGCATTAAGGTCGCTTCCGAACTCCACTCCCAGTGAACGGGTATATTCCAGCAGTGTAGAATCGGGGAAATGCTCAGAGCCGTTGAACGCCATGTGCTCGAGGAAGTGAGCCAGACCGCGCTGGTCGTCGTTCTCCTGGATAGAGCCCACGCGCTGAGCGATGTAGAAGTTGGCCTTGTTCTCTGGCCAGTTGTTGTTACGGATGTAATAAGTAAGTCCGTTGTCAAGTTTTCCGATGCGCACCTTGTCGTCCTTGGGGATAGGCGGCAGTTCTTGTGCCATCAGTGCTGTGGCGCTCATTACTATGAGGGCGACAGCAATAAAGAATCTTTTCAGTTTCATACTATATTAATTGAAATGATAAATTAGAGTTTCACCGATATTAGGACTGCAAAATTAACAAATAATTTGCATACCTTGTATTATAACGAGTTTTTTTAAGTATAATTATAATTATAATGAGGAGTTTGCGAGTTAAAGAGTTAATAAGTTCAGGAGGGATTTGCCATCACTTCATCACTTTACTCCTGTCACTGTGTAACCTGCCTTGCGAAGACCATTGAGGACACCGCGCTCGCCCACGAGATGGGCGGCACCGACGGCGAAGAACGTGGGCTTCTGCTTCATGATGTCGGGCATCTGAGAGAGCCAGTTGTCGTTGCGTCCGTAGAGAATGCGCTCGTTTTCTTCGTCGGTGTTGTCGCATGAGTTGTTCAGACGTTCGTCGGTTATTTCCTCTATACTCTTAATGTCTTGCGAGTAGAACGCCTTGATGGTGCGCTCGGTTTGCGATTCCATGTACTCATAATTATCGCAGTAGCACATCAACAGTTCCACCTGGCGCTCTAAGGTAATCCCGCCGAACAGCGCGTCTAATTGGAAATCAAGGGTTTCAAAGCCCTTCACATCCTTGCCGTTCTTCTTTGCTTCGTTCTGGAAATAGCCGTCAAAGGGGTCGAGCGGATTGAACGATGGTTCTCTCTTGAGGTAACTCATCAGCGACAACTGTGTCATCAGAGCCTGCGGTGTGAATGCGTCGAGTTGCTGTTTCATCATGGGATTGGTGAGATCCACACCAAAGGTTTTGGTGAGAACGGCGTTCAGTTTGCCCTGTTGCTCCTCGTTGAGCAGTGAAGTGAGGGTCTTCCCGTCTTCAAGCATCATTGCCTGCTGGGTCTTGAGGGCATTTTCTGGACTCGTCATGTCGTCCATCACCACTTCGCCATACACCTGTTCTGTCTCGTCGAGCGCAGCCTTTAGTCCTGGTATGCTGTCGGTGAAACTTGATGTTGCGAGATGGTAGGTGCCAATGATGTAACTGTTTTTGCTTAGCCCGTTGCCCGAAATCTTGTATAGCAACTGTGCGTTGGTGCTGACTGCTGCTGTCAGAAGCAGTGCAAGCGAAATGATAACCTTTTTCATAATTGTGATTATTAATTCTTACCTTTTTACTTTTTTACTTTTTTACTTTTTTACCCTTTTACCCTTTTACTTTTTTACCTTTTTACTTTTTTACCTTTATAATCTCAGACATCAGTTCGATGTCCATAGCCACTTCGCCTTGCATCAGGAAGTCGTTGCGTCGGGCAGTGAGGTTGTCCTTTATTCGCAGTGCTTCGTCGCGGTTGCCGTTCATCAGCAGTTCGATGGCACACAGTATGCGAGCCTTGCTGCTGTGTGTCTTGACGTATTTCTTCAGATAACCAGACAGTTCCTTGTCGTACAACTGCCGAGCCTCGTCGATGCGTCCGGTCGCCAGGCACACGAACACCATCTCGAGCGATAGTTCCAGGAAGAACAGTTTCGGCATACTGTCTTTCTTCGACAGTCCTTCCTTCATAAGAGTGTATGCTTCTTCCCACCGTTGCTGGTTAATCATGCGTGTGACAACCATCAGTTGCCAGTTCACCTGCAGGGCATCGCTCCATCCAGTTCCTTATTCGCGGAACATTTCGTCGGGCAGTTGCCTGGGCTGTTCGCCGTTCTGCATTCGTGCGTTTGCCTCAAGCATCTTGCACAGAATGCGTTTGTCGAGAGGCGACTTCTCAAGATGAAAGAGGTTGTAGCCGTCGTTGTTCATTCCTCCCACTTTCATCGGTATGCCGTTGGTTATTGCCATGAAAAGCCCGAAGAAGATGACGAACACCATTATGATGGTTGCTTCTGATGGAAGGTCGAACAATAGACACACCAGCAAGGCGGCGATGCTCAGAAGAATGTTGGCAAGCACACCGCCAAGATTATACCACCGTGTGTCTATCTCTTCTATCGGACGCAGGGGCGGAGCCATGAGGCACTGTCCGCCAGTGCTGCCCAGCGAGTACCTGCTCAGACGCAGGCGTCCATCCCTCTTAATCAGCGTCAGACTTAAAATGCGGAACGACACGAAGCGATAGCCCGTCAGCAGTCCTGCCACCAAATGGCCTGCCTCATGCACTATGATTTGCAACACAAATGCCACGACTAATCCTATAGTCATTATGAATATAGGTATTATAATCGTCGTGACATCTATGTTAGCCACCTTCGACAGTACCTCAGCCCAAGTCTTGCCGCCGAATACCACCGCAGCGGCCAGTCCTACGAACACTCCCAGCAGGCAGCCGGCGGCAAGACCCAATATCATCTTCAGAATCTTCTTCATCGCTTATTTTTATTCTTCTTCAAGAATTTCGTTTATCTGGTCAATCATCTCGTCGTTCTTCCGTTGCCACTTGAAGTAGATGCTCAGACCGATGGCTCCGCCGATAGCACCTCCTACAACCATTCCGATAATCAGCGCCAATGCCTCTGTGTGGTTGCTTGCGTTATAATAGAACTCAAGTGCCAGCCATATTATCCATATCGGGATCACTACGAACAGTCCTATCTTTTCCTGCTGGCTGCGGCGTTTCTTCATCTCAGCCAGTTTCTTGGCGGTCTCTTTCAGGTCTGTTCCTATGCTTTCTGTATCTAAGCGGTTGATGTGCCAATCAAAGAAGACAGAGCCATACATCATCACCATCGTGAAAATGAAAAGTGGCCATGAGAGATTGTGCTGAAACTTTATCATCAGCCATAATGGTGTGACGAGCACCGCCAGGGCAAGCAGTATGTAGATGGTGCGTCGGATGCTGCTCATGCTGCCTTTTATGGATTTTCTCACCAGTCGTTCGTTGAGCGTTCCCTTGCGCTCCACCTTATCTTTCAGCGCCTTTATCTGCTGGCGTATTTCTTCGAGTTCGTTGAAATCATTAATATTTTCCATATCTTGTGTAGTTTTATTTGTTTATAATAGTAATTGTTGTTTCTATCCGTTTTTCAGTTGCTCCTTGATGCGGTATAACCTCACCGAGACATTCTTCACCGAGATGCCCACGATTTGCGCTATCTCGTCGTAACTCATGTTCTCGAGCCAGAGCAGCACTATGGCGCGGTCGAAAGCCTGAAGTTTCTGTATGCGCTGGTGCAGCAGGTCGGTCTGACGGTTGTCGGCGTCGTTCTTGTCGAAGAGGTCGATGCCCTCGACGATCGGTTGTGTCTTGCGTCGTTTCTTCTTGCGGTCGATAGAGATGCACGTGTTCAGGCTCACCTTATAGACCCATGTGCGCAGGTCGCTCTTTCCTTGGAATGAGTCGTAGCCTTGCCACAGTCTCACGAGCACCTCCTGGAAGAGGTCGTCCACCTCTTGCTTGTCCTTAGAGAACATGTAGCACACGGTGTAGATGGTGCTCTTCTGCTCTCTGATAATCCGGGAGAAATCGGTTTCTTTCTGTTCCATTTCCTTTGTTTTGAATAATGTTTCCAAGCAACTTGTCAACTTGTTAACTTGTCAACTCGTCAACTGTTTTTATTGATTTCTACACGTTAGACGCACGAGTTTCCGAAAAACTACACAAAATATGGAAATTTTTTTCTTTTTCTTAAATAATCACTGCCGTGCCGCTTGTAGCCACCATCAGCATGGTGCCCCCTTCGCCCACAGTCTCATAGTCGATGTCAACGCCCACAATGGCATTGGCGCCCATTGCCTCGGCACGTTGCTGCATCTCTGCCATCGACGTTTCTTTAGCCTCAATGAGCACTTTCTCGTAAGAGCCGGCGCGTCCGCCCACTATGTCGCGGATGCCTGCCATAAAGTCCTTGAAGATGTTTGCTCCAACAATGGTTTCGCCTGTCACTACTCCCAGATACTGCTTCACTGGGTAACCCTCCAGTGTAGGGGTTGTACTGATAATCATTTTTTCTTCTAATTTTAAAACATTAATAATACTATTTCTATTGCTGACTTTTTTAACGTAAATGACCGTAAATGCGACGTAAATATCCGTTAATCATAATACGGGGTTCATGTTCTTATCTACTCTATAGCAAACATTTGACTCTTCGTCATAACAATATCGTTCGCCGTGAAGAACCTCTTCGCCAAAGTTTATTAGTAACCCCACAGGCTTCTTTGTCAGACGCATATAATTGAACAACTGCATGCGGTGTTCGGAAGATATTGACTCAACAGCCTTTAACTCGACTATTACATTGTCAACAAGCATATCCATCTTGTATTTTTTACTCATGAGTTGTCCCTTGTAATAGGTGCTTATTTCAACTTCCCTGTCACATTGTATCCCTCGAGAGTTTAATTCTAACGCCAAAGCCTCCTGATAAACAGGCTCAAGAAGTCCGAATCCCAATACATTGTGAACCTCCATTGCCGCACCAATTATTTTATATACGACATCTTTATAATCAACCATATTGTTATTATCGTTCATTTACGTTTTATTTATGGTAATTTACGTTTGAAATCGATTAATGTGCTGTGGCGATATTCCGTTCAGTCGCGGTATTCCAGGATATCCCCCGGCTGGCATCCCAGTTCCTTGCATATTGCCTCGAGGGTGGAGAAGCGTATTGCCTTCGCCTTGCCCGTCTTCAGTATCGAGAGATTAGCCTGTGTGAGACCGATGCGCTCTGCCAGTTCGCCAAGTCCCACTTTCTTCTTGGCCATCTCAACGTCTAAGTTTACTATTATCCTTCCCATCTTGTCAGTGTTATTATATAGTGAGTTCTTGCTCCTCCTTCATACGGTAACCTTTCACGAAGGTGTGCATGAAGAGTTTCAGAATAAAGTCGATAAACAGTGCGAGCACGGCGATGACGTAAAAAGCGCCCCCCGTTAGTAGGGCGAAGGGTAAGCATGCTATGCCCATCGCCATGAATGAATATTCAACATACTTCATCTTGCGCACGTTCCCGGCACTGAACATCTCGCCCCTTCCATAGTTGCGGAAGACGATTGTCACTATCAGCGCGTTGACGATCGTTACCACTATAGCGACGACATATCCTATTGTTTCCAACGTTCCCAGCAACGGCTTGCCCGTTGCGAGTGCCTCGGCATATCCTTTCTCGCTAAACAGCGGGAGCAGGTCGGCGGAGTGGCTCACGATGACCCCTGTCAGCAATAGTGCAATGATGGTGAACGGAACGAAAAAATATATCCACACATTTTGCGGCGCCTGCCTGTTTGCTAGATAGTTTGTCTCCGCCTCTGCCATGCTCACCGTTGTCTCGTCGGCACTTTCACCCTTCACCGCGTTGCGGTTCAGCCGCCTCACACTTTGGGTTAAGAACATTGAGTAGCCTACCATCGCTATAACGATAATGATGGGCATTATGGGCGAGAAGGGCAGCAACGTGGTTATGGTGAGTGTGGCGTAGAGCATTATCAGTGCAACGAGAACATTCATGTTGGCGCTATAGTCTGCCAGCAACGCCCTGCCTTTCTTCTCCACCTCTTTTCTCACGTTCAAAGTGCTGTATTCTGGATGTTTCTCCAGAAACCTGAACAGCAGGTAAAACGCAATGGCCATGCCCATAGGTATGAGCAGTTCCCACTTGCTTCCCCAGCGGTCCACCTCGCCGCTTGCATTCCAGTGCATGGGCAGAGTGCCGCCCTTTGCTATACCAAATATTCCTATCACAGTCGTGATGGCTGTTATTGCCAGTGCTATATGATGTTTTTTCATTGTCTTTGTAATTAAAAATAAGAAACTCTCGCATTGCCAATGCGGCAATTCGCAATTTAGATAACCTGTTCCAGTTCTTCTTTCTGCTTCAGTCCGATGCTGAATGTCTGAGCCATCAGCAGCAGTAGAAGTCCCCAGAGCAGTCCTGGGATTTCTTCGAGCAACCTAGAGTAATCGTTGGCATATCCAACGAAGACGCGGTTGCCATTAGCGAAGAGCAGCAGTATGAGGCCCACCATTTCGCTTATCAGCGATGCCCATCCCGCTTTTCTCAGCAAACTTATTGTTTTCCATGAGAACACTTCTCCCTTGTTTATGGCAATGACAAACTTTATGAAGTAGAAAAAGAACAAGAACCATGTTACAAGTCCTATAATTGGCACGGGCAACAAAGCAACATAAAACCATACAGATTTGTCTTTCTTAACATTCAAGTCCTCTTCCACCATAACCGACTTTGCCCACGCTTTCACTTCCTTGTTGGTCTTGGCGTCTTTCAGTCGGAACGAGTTGTCGTTGCTGATATGTGTGGGATAAATATCCATTTGCGACAGTTTCAGTTCGCCTTCACTGGTGAAGAACAAACTACTTAAGTTTGCCACGGGCATTAATATAGTGAAAATGAATATCACTCCGCAAAGAAAGTTCATCTTGTGTTTCATAACTCTTATTCCTTTTTTTGTTGTTAAACACACCTAAACCCCTCTATCGGGGAGGGGCCTCGGTGCAATATCGTAGTATGTTTATTTTCCAGCGAGCAGGTTGTAGATGCCGCCGCCCATCATCAAGTAGCGGTCAGAGAGTTGCATCTCGCCGTCGTGGCTCTCCTTCTTATATTTCTCCACACTGGCAATGAGTTGTCCCATCATGGTGTAAACCACACTTTCGGTAGGAGCCATGTAGTGACCCTCCTCAGAGTTCCACAGCATGTAGTTCATAGCGATGGTGCTGCCGCTGTACTCATAGGCGATGCATTTCACAGGCACCCACTCGCCCTTCTCGCTGTTCCACTTGAGCATCTGGTCGCTCACCACGCGGTCCTGCTCGTCATACTCATACAGGTGCTTGGTGTTAGCCTTCAAACTATTGTCGCTCTCCGAAGTCTTGTAAGAGAGAATTGCGCTCACCTTGCCATCCTGCATCTCTGCATTATATACGAAATTGCCGTTAGTTGGCTGAGAAGTCATGTTGAAGTACATGCTCATTACTGCTGCTGCTGTCCAAGTTATGATATCCATAATTCTAAAGTTTTAAGTTTTTTACTATGTTTATTGTTTTAAAGATTTCTGCACGTTAGACGCACACATGTTGCGAAAAACTACATACAATCTTAACTTTTTTCTCTTTTTTATTGATTTACTATCAACATTTATCGTTTTTCGATATGCAAAAGTATAACGAATATTTGAAACGTGCAAGGATTTTACAATAAAAATTTATCGAAAAACGATAATTTAACATTTCAAAACAATAAAACTCCCCTTACACCTTATTATATATAAGGCTCTGCTTTATTATTTAAGGCTCTACATTCGAGTTGGTAATAACTTATTATCCTACCCCATCGCTAATCGGGCGAACATAGAGGTTCGCCCCTACAAAGTTGGTAATTATGTTTTATTTTACCCCATCGCTAATGACTCCCCGCCCCTGTAGGGGAGGGGCAGGGGTGGGGTCAGTGTCTTTTAAAGGGTGGGGAAACCATGGCTACAGCGTTCTTGGGAACACCAATCCAATTTGCAGAATATACTTGCAAACGAATATTTATGCTCAAGTCAGTATGTAGTGGCTCGTAAAAAATACTGACTAATTTGGCGGTTTGTAACTAACTGGTTTCCAATAAGATACAAAGCGGCCAACAAAGTTAATAACTTTGTTCAACAATCCTATTAACTTTGTTCAACAATCTTAATAACTTTGTTCGACAAAGTTAATAACATTGTCTGCCAGTTTGATATCAACTGAGAAACGGTTGGATATAAGTGCATAACCGAAAGGATAAATATGCGGTTGCGCACAGCCATGAGTTAGGCGTAACGATGTTATCCCCTATAAATGACAAAATCTGCCCTTGTGGAGCAGACTTCGCATTTAGACAAAAAAAAGAGGACGATATGAATCTCTCACTTCGGCCTCCTGAAAACTTTAACGTATGTTGGTTTTACCCAAAGTAACAATGCAGAGCATCGTAAGAATAACGGCAATGACCAACGTTACGCTTGTTTCAAAATCTAATAACATAATCTTTACCTTAAATCTATCAAACTACTAACCTATGAAAACTTTTGGGATGCATTCTCTCGAATGCAGTGCAAAGGTACAACCTTTTTCTCGATGCCGCAACATTTATGTGCAATTAAATCGAATAATGTCACGATATTTTGACTTAAATCAAATGCCAGGTGCTAAAAACCATTGCATTACAGGATGTCTCGCCATTTTTTCATCGCAATGTTTTGCCGAAAGGAAAATAATTCTTATTTTTGCATCAAACAAACTTTGACCTAAAAGCCAACATAATGAAAGCAATAGTAGCGACACTACTGATGATTCTGGCACTTCCCGCAATGGCGCAAGTGCAGAACGGATATGTGAAATCGCTGGGCCGCCCAGGTGCCAAGGGAGCCGCGTTGCAGGGCGTTACGATACGTGTTCGCGGTGTGCACAACGCCGTTGTGAGTGCACCGGCAGGAACGTTTGCCATCGCCATGACAGGCAAGAAGGCGGGCGACGCATACGCGCTGCAGAGCGTCAGGAAGGCGGGATATGAACTCGTGGAGCAGGGAATGATAGGGCGCAACTATGCTTTCTCGCCTTCGGTGACAATGCAGATAGTGATGGTGAACTCCACTCAGATGCAGGCCGACAAACAGCGCATTGAGAACAACGCATACAAGGCGGCGGAGAAAAACTACAAGGGCAAGATGGCGGCACTGCAGAAGCAACTGAACGACAAGAAAATCACCGCTGCCAACTACCAGAAACAGGTGGATGAACTGCAGAAACAGTTCGAGAAGTACGAGTCGCTCATAGGACAGATGGCGGAGCACTATGCCAAGACCGACTACGATGCACTCGACGAGAAGAACCGTCAGATAAACCAGATGATTGAAAACGGCGAACTGGAACGCGCCGAGGAGATGATAAACAGCATGTTCGACCCCACCGAGGCACTCAAGAATGCCAAGGCCGACATGCAGCGCATTGACAAGCAACTGGCCGATGCCAACGCGCTGATGGAGGAGGCTGAGCGACAGCGTCAGGAGATTCTGAAGCGGCAGGCGAAGGACGCGGAATATCTCTACCAACTGTTCACCATTGCATACTCGAAGTTCGACATCGACAAGGCACGTGAGTACATCACCACCCGCGCCGAACTCGACCCCGACATGGCGGAGTGGCAGGTGTTCACAGGACTGTTCTATCTGGAGGTGATGGGCGACTACGACACGGCGATGAAATACAACAACCGTGCCCTGGCTGCATCGCAGAAGCAGAACGGCGAGGAGAGCATGCAGACCGCCCTGTGCTATAACAACATCGCAAGTTCACATTATTATAAAAAGGAATACCAGAAGGCTATCAACAACTTCCAGAAAGCGCTCGGCATCTGGGAGAAGTCGCTGGGCGAAGACTATGACGTGGTGGCAATAGCCTACGACAACATGGCATCGGTATATAAGGATACGGGGAAATATGACGAGGCAAAGAAGTGTCTGGACAAGGCTTTCGAGATAAAGAAGAGACTATATGGCGACAACAGTCCACAACTGGCCACACTCTACAACAACCGCGGCGGACTATGCGACATGCAGGGCGACTATGAGTGCGCGGCAGAAAACTACAGCAAGGCGTTCGAGATGTACAAGACCATCTATGGCGAGCAACACCCTTCGGTGGCGAACATCTATAACAACATCGGTGGCATATACGGGCACTATAAGGACTACGACCATGCACTGGCAATGTTCGCCAAGGCGCTGGAGATATGGACCACTACGCTGGGCGACAACCATCCCAACACACGAACAGCGCTTGTCAACATCGGCGAGGTGGCAATGCTGAAAGGCGACGAACTGAGCAAGAAGGAGAACTATGCCGCCGCACTGAAGAGTTACACCCTGGCAAAGCAGTCGTATATCAATGCTTTTGGCGAGGCAAACCGCTTGGTGGGACTGGCATACGAGTACATGGGACTCACTAACGTTTATCTGCACAACCCCAAGGAGGCTGAGGCAAACTTCGTGAGCGCCATCGAGGCTCACAGCAAGGCGCCCGACGGAAAGGCCAGTCATATAGCGTCGCTCAAGGAAACCCTCCAGGTGATAAGAGACAACATGAAGTAGCGACAGCGGAGAAAAACCCCAACATCCCCCCGTCCTGTATGTTGCGATTTCCGTCCCGTATGTTGCGATGCCATCGCAACCCCCAATAGTATTAATACAAATAAACAATAACCTCATGGAAAAGAAATTCACAGCATTCATAAGTTATAACTCCCGCGACGACAAGTGGGCAAAGTGGCTGCAAAAGCGTCTTGAGAACTACAGCCTGCCTACGGTAATAGCCAACGACAAGGGACAGGTGCTGAAGTCGTACGATAAAAAGCCTGAGAAGTTCAAGATTTTCAGATATATCTCAGACCTCGTGGCGAAGACGCTCACCGAAGGACTGAGCGAGGAACTGGAACGCTCGCAGCACCTCATCGTGATATGCTCGCCCAACTCAGCGAAGTCGAAGTGGTGCGGAAAGGAGATGCAATACTTCATCGACCACGGCATGAAGGACCGCATCATACCCTTTATCGTGGCAGGAACACCATACAGCAACGACGAGAACGAGTGCTTCAACCCCGTGCTGAAGGCTGCTTTCGGCGAGGGAGAACTGCTGGGAGTGAATGTTCACGACGAGGGCGACGACCTGAAGATATTCCGCAAACGCAAGGCAGTGGCAAAGGTGGTGTCGCTACTTATAGGCCTGCCCGACGCCTATGGCTTCATCTGGAACCGCTATCAGCACCGTCTCTACAGCCTGTGGATATTCCGCATACTCGCCGTGCTGGCGGTGATTGCCGCTATCGCGGTGACATGGTGGATGAACCGCGACTTCGACTGCCATGTGCAGGCAAAGGAACTGACGGTGCAGAACGCCAATCTGCCGCCGATGAAGGATGCTGTGGTAACGCTGCAACTCGACAATGAGACGAAGGCAGATACGCTGAGAGGACTTGGCGAGACGCTGACACTGCCCAACATTCCGCACCGATACCTCGGACAGAAGGTGCATCTGAAGTTCGAGGCAGCCAACTATCTGCCGCTCGACACTGTAGTTGAACTTTCGAAAGAACAGACTATCGGCGTGAAACGCGACGAGAAGGTGTTCGGAACAATAAACTTCATGCTGTGGAACGAGGTTCGCGAGGCACCGGTGCCCAATGCGGAGATTACCGTGGGCGGACAGAAGACACGCAGTGACAGCAAGGGAATGGTGCGGCTGAGCATACCGCTCGACAAGCAGCGCACCGTCTATGACCTCTCGTCACCGCTCAACTTGCTCGACACGCAGATTGCAGTGCCGCACACCGAGAGCACCATTATAGGAGTGGAATGAAGATAATTAGCATCATAGGCTGGCCTGGTTGGGTGGCAATAGCGATACTCGTCGTTGCCGCTCTGCTGATGGTGATTCACGTTTCGCGCTGGATTGCCAACACGAGAGTGAGCCTTAACCGCAGCAGACAACTGAAGGCTCTCGCCACTACGATGGTATTCGTGTGGGCGGTTGGACTGCTGCTGTATATGGAGGCACTGGGCAGTGGCGCCGGAACGTTCAGTTCGCTTGAGTTGTTCTTCCGCTCGGCGTTGTGCTCACTGGGCATGTTTGCCTTCCAGGTGGATGGTGATGTGTTTGCAAACATCACCGGCGAAAGCGATACTCCGCTGATACGTGGTGTTATTTCCGTAACAACGGTGGTGGCATCGCTGCTCACGGTATTGATGTTGGTAAGTCTCGTTGCAACCCGTCTGTGGGCTTACTTGCGACTGTTGTTCTCAAGTCTGCGTGCCACTGTGTTTCCTCGGCGCCGCCTCTTCGTGTTCTTTGGCATAAACGATGCCTCAAAGGTGCTTGCCGAGGACATACGCAAGACGCAGAAGGAGAACGATTACGACATTGTTTTCGTGGCAACACCGATGGCAGAGGATGACGGAGAGCGGAATAGCGGGATGGAAAGCATCATGAACATGCTTACCCATCGTGCCGACACCTTCCGCACGGCAGCATCAAACAAGGCGCTGCTTTCCATTGCAAGCAGCCGAATTACAGACCTCACCACCAGTGACATAAAGACCGACAGCAACGTGTTGCGGAGCATCGGGACTGGTCTTCTGGCAAGAATAGTGCGCAACATGCACAAAACAGCGAATGCCGAGGCGCACTATTTCATGCTTGCTGACAGCGAAACCGACAATCTGAACAAGGCTGGCATGCTGCGGCACGACTGCACCATCAAGGCTTCTGCGGAACAAGGGGTGAAGACAACGCTGTACTGTCACGCGCGGTATAACAGTGCTAACCGCGTCATCGAGGACGAGGCGTGTGGCGAGAACATCGATGTGAGGATAATAGACTCGTCGCGCATCTGCGTGGAACATCTGAAACAGGACACCGCCTTGCAGCCAGTGAACTTCGTTGATGTGGAGCGGGACGGCACCGTTTCGTCGTCGTTCAACTCGCTCGTGATAGGATTTGGCGAGGTGGGACTCGATGTGGTGCGCTTTCTCTACGAGTTCTCTGCCTTCGCAGCCACTGGAAGCAAGCAGGACAGGGTAGTGCGCTCACCGTTCCGTTGCGATGTGGTGGATAGCCGCATGGACATCCTTGCAGGAAAGTTCTATACTAATGCACCTGCCCTGAGAACTCTCATAGACCCCACCTCGGCGGGAGAGAATGCCGAAAGCAGAATCACATTGCACGGTTTCGATGCGCGGAGTGCCGATTTCTCCAAGTTGCTTAGCGAGAAGATAAAGACTCTCAACTATGCTGTTGTGGCAACTCAGGACGATACGCTGAACATCACCCTCGCCGTGAGAATAATGCGCATGGCGATACGCTATAGCGACCGACCGCAGATGTTGCGCATTCTCGTAAGGGTTCACGACCGTTCCGATGGCAATATCGATATCGTGGCAGACCATTACAACCGTCTTTTCAAGGCGCAGGGCGACAAGACACTGCGCACAGAGCAGCCCGATGGGCCGATAACGCTCTTCGGAGACTTCGCCTCGATACACACATACGAGAATATAGTGAGTGACAAACTCATCAGGGAGGCGCGCCGTTATCTTGACAAATATAACAACCGCTACCCGTTTGAATGGAAAGAAGACTGGGATGCGCGTCATCGTCGCTTGCTCGGAAATGGTAAGGACAGCCATTTCGCGCCCTCGATGTCGGACATCATGGAACTGCGGCGCAAGGAGAGTCAGGACATTGCCAACGCAAAGCATGCCGCAACGAAACTCCTGCTTGCACAAAAGGCATTCGAGAAGAATGGGGAAGACGGCAAGGAAATGTTGCAGGAACTGCGTACAGCGATAACCAACGGCACCATCACCCGCGAGTTTGGCAAGACAACATACACCTTCAACCCTCACCCCTCATCGCTCATCGCTCAACCCTCAACTCTCAACTCTCAACTCTCATCTCTCACCCCTTCCATCCTCGCCACCCTCGCCTGGACCGAGCATCTGCGCTGGTGTGCGTCGCATGAGGTGCTGGGATATGTTTACGGAGACGAGAAAGATGAGGCCCGAATGACTCACAATGACCTCGTGCCATGGCAAGAACTATGCGAGGAGGTGCAGTCGTACGACTGCAACGTTGTTGACGTTACGTTAGAGGGAACAAGTATTGGTAATGTAATTTTTTAGGTGTTGAAAACGGTCTTTCTGGTCGCTTTCAACACCTAAAAAGTTCAGACAGTAACTATAATCGTTTTGCTTAGTTTGTTATAAGTGTGTACGAGTTGTAGGTGTCACCGAGGTTCTTCACCTTTATTTTAAAGTTGCCTGTCCAGCGCGGTGTGAATGAGACAACGCAGTCGTCGGTGCCGTCATCGTCGTAACCGATGAGATTGTCGTTCTCGTCGTAAACGTAAAGGTCAAGGTCGGTATCGCCGTCACCGCTAAGAATAATAGTGGCATCCTCGCCCCCTTGGAACCGCATCGTATAGACATCGGTGAGTCCGGCATCGACAACGTCCATGTGGTATGTCTCACCACCAACGCGTCCGCGAACGTCGCCCAGTCCCTTGATTATTCCGAGAATGTTCTCGTCACCGTCAGCGTATGCCGTAGCATCGGCGATGAGTCTTGCCTGGTCGTATTGCACGGGGTTGTTCTTTGCCTTCCTTGCCTCAGCGAGTTTTTGTCCTTCAATTTCTTTTTTCTTTGCTTCAGCCTCTGGGACCACGCCGATGCTCTTGTAGATTTGCACTGCCTGCACGAGAGGTAGCGCGTTCTGGGTTTTGTAGCCATACTTAACCAGTTCTCCTGCCATGCTGAGCAGTTGTGCTGTTTCGTTCACTGCCTTTGGCTGTGCACTTGCTGCTGGTTCTTGTGCACTTGCGGTTACGGCGAACATCATTGCCGCACCAATTAATAAAGTCTTTGTTTTCATTGTTTTGTGAGTTTATAGTTTTATTATTTCGAATGTCGGGTTGCGGTTTATTTCAGTCCTGCAGCCTTGGCACCGGTGTCGATGCCCGATTTCACTATCTTCTTCATGATGGTGTTTTGATTCTGCTGCCATACGGTGCGGAAGTATTCGCCCACTTCGGTACCCTTGCCCTTACGCTGCATCTTGCGCAGTTGCTTGTAGTCGCGGTACCACTGCTTCATCTTCTTGTTCTTCTCCTCGTCGTTAGAGAACTGGCACGACTCGCGCATCTTCACCTTGATGTTGTATTCGCCTGTTCCCCACATGCGCTGACCGCCGTTGACGGGCATGAACGAGCGCGGCACCACGAAGCAGTCGCCCTCGATACCGATGAATGTGGTGTCTTTAGCAAGGTATTGGGTAGATGCCGACTGCTTGGCGTTAAGCCTGTTCTGTTCAACCTGACGGCGCGAGTATGTGAATATCGGGTCGTGGGTGTCAATGTTGATGTTCATCTTGAATTCGCCCAGTTTCACGTTGTCTATCACCATCACTGCCTCGTTTATCCATGACGAGAATAGTTGCATCTCGATGCCGACGCGCAGGTTTGTACGCTCGTCGAAAGAGAACGAGTTGTCGCGCTCGCTCTGTTGCCCTTTCATTAGGCGTATGCCGTTGGCCTGCAGGTTTGGCAGGTGGCACTCGTACGGATGGAACGCCATTGTGTCGAGCACGAGGTTGAACTTGCTGTGCTGAATGAGATGACTCAGACGTGCCGTGTCGATGTGGCACGAGAGGTAGAGCACCTCTTTTCCTTCCCTCATTCCGCGAATAGAGATACCGTTGAAGTTGAGGTTCGACGGGTCGAGCGCACCTATCGTTGATGTTTCCGAATAGAAGTCCTGCAGTCCTTGCAGGTTCTGAATGCTGTCGGTGTAGTTGCACTCGCGCTCGATCATCTCCATCCATTTGCGTTTCTGGTTCTTCTTGTAGTGCGCGAGGTTCACTATTTCTGTTCCGATAACGTCGAGCGTTGCTGTGATGCCGCCGGTGAGAGCCGACTTCAGGATGTCGCCCACCACACCGCGCGTTGCACCGCCTTGCTCTTGCATCTGCTCCACGATACCGGTTATTTTCTTTCTTGTACCATCGTCCATAGTGTTCACGCCCACTTGCAGTCCCTCCAGTTCCATCTCGCTGCTTTGTGCGAAAGCATCTGTGGCGAAAAGCGTGGCTATGATGCCGGCCATGATGATAATTCTCTTTTTCATATAAGATATGTTTGGTTTTTAAGGTTTATGATTTGCTCGATATTCATTCTACAGCATCAATGAGTATGAAGGCATTGGTGTATTGCGGGAGATTGAAGTCGTCGCCCCTTTGCACCACTGTTGACATCACGGCGGCATCGAAATAGGTCTTTTTCTGTTGTGCCGGAGCCTTCAGCGTTTCTCTTGCGGCAACGAAAGCCTTGTGCAGCGACATTCCTTGTGCCACGAAGGTCTGGAAGTTAGAGAGCATGATGCTCGTTGCCTTGTCGCTGACGTTGAACAGACTCACCACCATTGCGCCTACACCGGCATTCTTCAGTCCGCGCTGTATGCCATAAACGCCGTCGGCAGTGATATGTCCCGAGCCCGACTGGCATGCCGAGGCTACGAAAAGTTCAACCTCGCTGAGGTCGAGCGCCGACATCTCGAGTGCCGAGAGCAGACCGTCGCGTTGTTCCTTGTCGAAGTCCTCGTCGCCTATGTTGGTGTTTGCTCCAGCGAGAACGAGGAAGTTCTCAGACATCGACTCGTCGGTAAGGCATGGCTTGAGGTCGGTTCCCATCGGTGTCGATGCTGCCCCGAAGAATCCGTGTGTTGATATGTTGACTATAGGATATTGCGGTGCCAGTTCGCAGAACTTCTGCTCCGTCACTTCCGAACCTTTCAGCAGCACGTCGCCCTTCATGTTTCTGCGTGCTTTTATTGTGTCTGCCTCTGCCAGCGAACCTGGCAGATAGGTGAACTTCATGTGCTTTCCTGCGGCATAGTCGTAGGCTCGCAGGTCGTTGAGAGATGATTGCTGAGTGTTGAGTTCAGGCTGATTGGTGTTCGCTTCGTATGAAATGCCACCGCAGATGAGTGCTCGCTGGCGGTCGGTCAGCGGCTTGGCGTAGAGCAGGGTGCGTGTAGAAGTAAGTCTATAGACGTCTTTTCCTTCGAGTTGCTGAGGCACCATATACTCTATGGCGATGCGGTTCTGGAATCCTGCTGGTGAGAAAAACACCTTCTTGTCCTTGCCTATTGCCTTGACAAGAGCCTCCGGCCATATCTTAGCCTGTAGTTCTGTGGTGTCTTTGTAGAGTTGGTTCAGACGGTTAGGCTCGCCTGCCAGTCGCTGGCGTACTGTGAATGCGCCAATCTTATGCTCCATAACATCTTCTGGCTTTGCCATCTTTATGAACACCGGCTTGCCGCTCTTGTGCAGCAGCAGGGCACCCATTTGCTGCTCGTCCTGCTTCTCATACTGCACGAACTCAATGGCACAGGCATCCTTTGGCAGTCGTTTCTGTATCTGTTGCCATGTGTGTCGGAGCGATGCTATTGCCTCTTTGCCCGTTTTTCCGTTGCCAGTCATCTGACCCAGTTGCAACAGCAGTCCTTTGCTGAACAGCGTTACGTCGAACAAGAACGCCGCATCGGCATCCTCAAGACGGTAACAGTCGGCAATGAACGGTCGCAGTCGCATCCAGAACTGTTCGCGTTCGGCATCGTTCATGCTTGCCAAGTGGTTCAGCGCATAGTCCTTCTGATAGTCGAAAGCCTGTTTATAACACTTCAGGGCATCGGTCTTCTGACCTCCCGTTGCTTCCTGGCGCAGCATCATTATCTTTGCCTTCTTGCGCAGCATCTCGGCATATCGCCATCCTTTCTTTGTGCTGTATTGCTTCACTCCGCGAGCGATGTCGTTGAGAGCCTCGTCGAAACGTCCAAGTCGGGCAAGTGTCATGGCGCGTGCAGACAACGCATCATAGAGCAGATTCTCATCGATGTACTCGTCTGCAGCCCATTCCTCATAGTCAGAGCAGACAGCATCAAGCAGAATCAGAGCATCGTCATAGTGTTTGCCTTTATATAACAGTTCTGCCTGTTCCACCTGGGTGACGGCGCGATCCTTGTCCTGCGACATCATATCATAGATGGTAATGGCCTCGCTGAAATACTTTTTGGCCTGCTCCATTGCCTCCTTGCTGTCGTCAGCCTCTTCGTAGAGCATGTTTCCTTGCAGTTTTTTCGTGTCGGCGTCCAGTATCTGTGCCTCGTTGTCGTTGAGCAATCCGAGGCGTCTCCCCTCGTTCACCATGAATGTCATGCGGCTCGTCACGCGCCCCATCTGGTGTTTGTTGCCCAGCATGTTCCATGCGTTTCCCTCGGTCTTCAGCAGTCGTGCGAGGTCGAGATATGCCTGTCTGCCCTCCAGTTCACCTATGCCGGCAGATATTTTGCTCAACAATCGCGCCGCCTCCATGTAGTCTCCCTGCCCCATCAGTTCCACACTGCGTTGGTAGTCGGCATTGGCATTTGGCGTGGAAGCAAATCCTTTCCACGTCGTCTGTGCCGTTGCCGTGCTGGTGGCAGCCGCGAGCAACACCGTTGCGAGGGCGTTTCTTAGATGTCTTTTCATTTTCTTGTGTTGTGGTTAAGTATCACCATAGCCATTCCCTCATTGCCTTGGTTGCTTATCTCGAGGGTCAGTGGTGTCTTTGTGTTTATGCTTTCAGTGCATTCCAGCACCAGAGTGCCGTCAGAGAGTCTTTGCGATGATGCCGCCGCCTTGCCGTTGACGAGTAGAGTGGCGTTAAGTTTGGCTGAGGTTTTATATGGCACCACCACGAACACCTGCCGTCCTTCGCGCCCGTTGAACGAGTAACTGACTTTCTTTCCTGCCATCACGCTCTTCTCGTATAGCGAGTAGTTGAAGCGCGGGTCCTGCCCGTTCATGAATCCGTTGGTTGCCACCGCCACTCCCTGATGCACCTGTTCAGCCTTGCTGAGCATGCGGTTGAGACGGAAACGCGGCAGCGACTTGTCCGAATGAGGGCACTCGGCGCCGTTCTTGTCGCGCAGTTCGTTCATCGGGGTCCATGCCGTGTCGGCAACGAGCGACTGGAAAGTGTCGTTGAAGGCCTGCTTCTTCTCTGCCTCGCTTGTCTGCCGAAGGTTTTTCACCATCGTCACCAGGCTGTTCAGTTCCTTGTCGTTCTGTTGCGCATTGACGGCAACAGCCAGCATTATCGTAATGATTGTTATCGTAAGTCTTATCATTCTTTCTCTCTTTTGCGGTAAGTCTCTTCTTGCATATATGATGTATTTCTTTTCGTTTGGTTTAATCTTTTATGTCGGTATCATTTCTTCGGGCCACAGCGAGAAGTCTGCCTGCACTGCCGAGGTGCTGCTGGCGGTTTCCGGTTTCATGCGCGGTCCCTTTTCCTGTTCCTCTCTGCATCGTTCCAGGTTTTCCTTTGCCGTGGCAAGAACATCTTTCATTGCGGGGCGTTTATTTGGGTCGAAGTCGAGACACTGCTGCACCAGACGGCTCAATGCTGGCATTTCGCTACGCATTACGGGCAGTTTTGATGTGGCTTTCTGTGCCTTTCCGCCCCGTCCGTTCATGATGTTGCAGCCCATGACCATACGGAACACCGTTGCGCCGAGCGACCATACTGCCGCACTGCTGGACGCGGAATGCTGAGAGTCGGACGAAGAAGCCTTGCTGTTGATGATTTCCGGGGCGTCGAAAGCATCGTCGTGATGGTCGGGCAGCGACACAAGCGTGAAGCCCGAGCCGTTGATGGCGACGCATGCTGGCGAGATGTCAGCCATTCTCTGTTGTCCGTCGGCCATCACCCAGCACCCATCATCCAACACCTTTTGTGCCACATCCACAATCATCTGCCATGCCGAGAGTTCGTCGCAGTAGCCCGCGAAACCCTCTGCAGTGCCTTCGGGATATGCCTCCAGCAGTTGTTCTATGGTCATTTGCTCTATCATACGATTCTAATACTACTTCACTTCCTATCAATTTCAGTCACAGGCACCGAGTACTTGCGCTGGTCGCTCACTTGGTCAACCACGGAAATGACGCCCACCACGATAGCAGTTCCGCCGTCGGCAATCATCACCGGACCGCCCGAGAATCCCGGACGTATGTCGCCATTGTGTGCCAGTACGGCATCGGGCAGTCCGTCGTCGCCTATGCGGACGGGCTGGCGCAGTTCGTCGTCACACTTCTCGAAGGCCCGTTCCTGCGATGAGGGGAATCCCATGAAGTATAGTTTGCGTCCCGTCTTTGCCAGCGTCTGCTTCAAGTCGTTGCCGTTGGCACGGCGTATGACGCTCTGCGGCAGTCCAAGACCATGCGGCGACACCTTCATCCAGGCAATGTCGCCCAGCGTCATGTCGGTGCGGCGGTGGCGTGCCAGAATGCTTCGCCAGTACAGTTCGTGGTCGTAGTCGCCCGTTTCTATTATCTCGTCGCGCGTCTTGTTCATGGTGAAGTCTGTCGAGCGCAGCCTTGCCACAGGTGCATTGTTGTCACCGTCTTTCCATAGCGACACGAAGGTGACCAGTCCCATCACCTCTCTGCCCTCGTTCTGGTTGGTAGTTTCTGCCACCATAGCCCATCGCACGGGCAGCGACGACAGTTCGGTGGTGTCGCTTACTGTAGGTGCCACAGGGTCGTTGAGCCACGGCTCGAGACAGTGGCGTGCCGTGATGAGCATCGAGTCGCTGGTGAGGAATGCCGTGCCTATCGTCGTCTGGTTGTCGGCAGAGAACGAGTGCGACCGCAGTTTTATGGTGTCGCCGTTGCTTATTGCCACCAGCCACACCGAGTCGGCCTGCAACTTATATACCGACTCCTTGGCTTTGTCTGCCAGAGAGTCGTCCATCAACTGGGCGTTGGCGTTGCGCATCATGGCGAAGAGCACTGCAAAGAGAATCACGGGAACGGCTACGAGCAGGGCGATGGTCCATCGCGGCATGCTGGTTTTCATCACCAAGCCTTGCGAGTTGTACATGTCGTCGTGGCGTATGTTGAACTGCAGTTCCTGCCGTTGTCCCTCGAAACCGATGCGGTCGCCGTCGGCGAGGCGATGGACATGAGCCACTGGCATACCGTTGACGCGCACCTCGTGCTGACGATAGGGCGACAGCCTAACCAGTCTCCACGACTCTCCGCCCTCGTCGGGCACTATGACAGCCAGTGTGGTGTCTTCGGTGGGGGTGGCGTTTGGCAGCCTCAGGTCGCACTCATGGCTGTGCCCGATGCGCAGTTCGTTCTTCGCATTGAGCATCTTCTCGCCCCGTCGGTGCATTGCATCGTCGTGCATGAAGCGCAGTGTATAGTATGTCTTAGGCGCGTTCTTGTCCGTCTTCATGATAAGAGTTTGCTATTAGCGGTATGCATGCGGTGAGATCGTAGTCGTAGATGCGCACGTCCTGTCCCGTCTTGTCTATGCCCAGTTCGGCGTAAGAGCACAGGTCGTAGTGTATCTTGCGCTTCTTGTAAGCGTTCTTAAGGTCGTTAAGTTCCAGTTTCTCGCCTCGGCGGCGCGCTGCTGCAAGTTGTTCGATGTTCTCTTCTATCTCCTTGCGCTCGCCGTCGGTGGGCGGTCGGAAGCCCAGTATGAGGCGTTCCACGCTCCATCGGTTGTGCTCCACGGCAGCCGTCTGGCGTATCTCGCTCTGCGTCAGGGCGTAGAACTTGTCCCACTCGCCCTCGTCGTGTCCCAGCGAGCGCATCTTGGTGGGCAGCGTCATGGCGTTATATATGTTGGAGAAGCGCATCGCCACAGATGTCTGTTGCGCCCATTTCTCCTCTATCTCGTCCTTTGGCATCGACGTGGGAACACCCTTCCCGCCGAAACTGCATGAGTAGAAGTAGTTCAGCCGCTTTGCCATCTGCATCACGGGCATGCCCACGTCGTGCCCCTTGTTGGCCATCCCTATCGGGTGAACCTCGCTGTACATCGAGTTTGAGAGCGACACTGTCTCCATCACCTCTGCCTTGCTCATTGCCACGAGCACCGGAACCTTCTTGTCATAGACGGCATCGGGCAGGGTGAAAGCGAGGTCGTAGTTCCTCTCTTCGTCTTTGCTGCACAGCGCTATGGTGAGTTGTTGGCGCGGGTCTTGCGCCCACATGTCGAGTTTCTGGCGCAGCAGCGGGTCGTCGGCAGTGCCCAGTGCGAACTCCCAGTCAATGTCAACGAAGTCGTCACGCGTGCCGCTGTACATCGGACGGTGGAAGAATGGCTGTGCAGCAGAGCCTTCCAGCGGTATCGTCCGCCAGTAGGAGTTGTCGAAGAGAGCCTTTTGCCGCTGGCGGAAGTTGCTCCACGCATGGTCGGTGTCGGGCGAGACAATGGTGATGCGGCTGCGCAGTGAGTTGTCGCGAACATAGTTGGGGTAGTGTGCCACGAGTGCTGCCGTGATGGCAAGGTTCTCTGCCAGTGCCCCGTTTCCTATCACCACGAGGTGCACCGTCTGGTTGCTGTCCCTGTCGATGGGTTTCCTGTCGAGCGGATAACAGTGGTTACCCTCGCGCCGCGAGCCTGTAAGCACTGTCTTAGCCCACTGGTCTTCCATGGTGAAAGGATAAACGTCGAGCCGCTCGTTGAGGTCGCTGCGCAGGTCAACGTTCTGAATCATCCACAGTGTGGTCTGGTTTCTGAGCACCAGTTGCACCTCCAGTCGCCTTCCGCCATGACTCGTGGCATCATACATTTTCGCTATGCGCCCCACAAGAGTCATCGCCTGGTTGTCAGCATCGGCAGCAGGCACCTCATAGTCGGAGAGGATGCACATCAGCGAGAAGTCGTTAGGGTCGAGCGATGTGCCGTCGGCGGCAGCGAGGTCATAGCCTTCTGTCGTCGTCACTTCATATCCCATCGCCGCCATCTGCGACTCGATGTCCGCCTTTGCCGGGTGTCTTCCTATAATTAAAGATTTCTTCATTCTCGCCGAAATGCCTGTTCTCGTTGGTTGGTAAAGGTCAATACTCCCTGCAAAGATATGATTTTTTTATCGAAACAGCAACATTTCGGCAGAAAAGATGCTGTTTGTTAAGTATAATGACAGAAAAACTGCCAGCAACAAGAAAACAGTCTATAATTAAATAATGACAGGGGGCAGAGAAGTTGCCTTTGTCCTCCGCCCCTGTATTCTTTGTATTGTTAGTGTCCTTTTATTTGTATTTCCAGTAGTTATATCCCATGCGTTATATGCATGTATCTTCTCCAAGTACCATTGATTGCTTTCTTGATTGCCAAGCAACTCATCGTTTGGGGTAAAGTAATAATTACCATATGTGCAATAATCCAGGAAATCAAAATCTTCTGTGTGATATAATGACATTAGGAAATCTTCCACCTTTATCCCCTCAGGTACAGGAATCTCCAAAATGTCAAATCCCAAGTTATGTGTTTTCTCACCGATGGCTTTGAGTAATTTTCGTTGCGGTTTCAATTTTGCAATTATTCTGGACTCATCAACTTTATATTTACTATTATTATAAACAATGTAGAGTTCGTTTCCAAATCTGTTTAATGTTCTCTCATCATTCACTTTTTGCCCCATGCATATACATGATAAAACTAATGAGAAGAATAATGTTACTACTTTTTTCGTTTTCATTTTTCTTTATGTATTTTTACCGATATCTTAGAGTGCTGCATTTTAGGATATAACCCCCAATAGAACAGATGTTGGAAAGCGCTATAACTATATACTAATTTTGGCACATATATGTTTAATTCTAACTCGCCTTTTTTTTGCAATAGTTCTTGTCTTATTATTGTATAATATGACTCTGGCATCATTTCTTGTCCTACAATTAACATGAACTTGTTGAAATCGATATAGGGAAAGGCACCGACACCTGTATATTTGCTAAGAAGTTCATCCGTGTTGTCAATTACAATACACTGGCTTTCATTAACACCTTCAAAGAAACAGCGATATTCTGTATCCTGGTTGTAATTTGAGCGGAAGAAATTAGATATCGTTGCATACCCCTCCCCTTCCTCTATTGGGAAATAAATCTCTGGCTGTTCCTCTTTGGAATTATCTGAGAGAACCTCTCCATCGTCATTGTTGCATGCACTGAGCAATCCCAATGATGCCAACATGGTCATAATGATAAATGCTGTTTTTCTCATAATTACATGGGTCTTTAGGTTAATACTCTTTTTCGCTATTATAATAAGGTATAGTTTGTCTTTCTTTTATAATACAATGCATGGATTCGTCAAAACTTGCATGTGGATGCCAGCGATTAACACACTTTAACCTCTGCAAGGGTAGTATCCCTTTGCAAAGATATGATTTTTTTTATCGAAACAGCAACATTTCGGCAGGAAAAATGTATATACGGATTTTGAGGATGGATAAATGGGAATGTACTTCAAACGGCGAGACTTCAGTTATCAACTGTGTCTCGCCGTTTGAATTGTGTTGAAAACCATTCATAGCCGGATGGCGATTTCAAAGGTTATCTCTGACTTGCTTACTCCTTCTTTCCGTTGCCGAGCATATACCTGACAGGCGGAGGGAGAGTAGCCGTGGTGCCTGCTTATTTCACTTCCCAGATGTCGTTGGTCTCGAGCAGTTCGCTGAAGTTGTGATACTTCTTCGCTGCCTTCACCTCCTCTATCTGCTGGCTCACTGCCTCGTCGTAGGTAGGAGCATCAACGTCGCGGATTACGCCGAGAGCAATGGGGAAACCGTCGTTGTTGCCCATCAGCGCCAGTTTCAACTGCAACGTGTTGTCCTCGCAGTGAGCATCGTGAACGAGGATGTCGTTCTCGGTGATGCCGTTCTCGCCAATCTTCACCACCTTAAGGCTGAATCCGTCCTGCACCAGACCGAACTCATTGTTAGGACCGAAGATGAGCGGCTTGCCGTGCTCCACGTAGATGGCGTTCTCCTTGCGCCCCTGCGCGTTGTACACCGCGTCGTGGCAGCCGTTGTTGAAGATGACGCAGTTCTGCAGTATCTCGCAAACGGCAGCACCCTTGTGCTGATAGGCGGCCTTCAGAATCTCCACTGTGCCCTTGGCATCGGTGGCAACGGCGCGGGCGAAGAAGTGTCCGCGTGCGCCGAAACACAACTCTGCGGGGCGGAACGGATCCTCAACGGTGCCGTAAGGACTCGACTTAGACACGAAGCCGCGTGGCGAGGTAGGGCTGTACTGACCCTTTGTCAGACCGTAGATGCGGTTGTTCAGCAGTATCATGTTCAGGTTGATGTTACGGCGGTTGGCGTGAATGAAGTGGTTTCCGCCGATGGCGAGACCGTCACCATCGCCGCTCACCTGCCATACGGTGAGGTTTGGGTTGGCCACTTTTGCTCCGGTGGCTATCGCAGCGGCACGACCGTGAATGGTGTTCATGCCATACGTTGCCATGTAGTGGGGCAGACGGCTGGAACAGCCGATACCAGAGATTACTGCAATGTCTTTAGGTGCCACACCGATTTCTGCCAGTGCCTTGTGGAAGGAAGCAAGGAAGAAGTGGTCGCCACAACCGGGACACCACCTCGGCTGTCCCTTCTTATAATCATTTGCTGTGTATGTCATATTCATTTATGTTTTTTATTCTATTACTACGAATTTCACGAATTATACGAATTCTTTATAATTGAGAAAACGTTCATATTTAAGAGAAGGCTCTCCAAAGTTAATCAGAATCGCCAAAGGAAGCCCCGAGACTTTAGCATAGTTTATTGCTTGTGAACGATGCATGTCTTCAATTTCCTTAACCGCCTTCATCTCAATGATAATGCTATCAAAGCAGATGAAATCCGGAACAAATACCGAAGCAAGTTCCTTTCCATTGTAAATGGCATGTATAGGAATCTCTCTTTGGTAGGGAATCCCTTGTTTTTCCAGTTCCACCTCAAATGCGTCCTGATATACCTTCTCCGTGAAGCCGCATCCGAAATAACGGTGTACAGCCATTGCCGCACCAATTATCTTATGCGATTCCTCTGGGAAGGCTAAGCCTATAGAACGATTGACCTGAGGCATAAATCATATTATATAAATTCGTATAATTAGTTTAATTCGTAGTCGTAAACTTATTTAAGTAATGACTCGAAGTATTCGGTGAGAGTGGAAGTTTGGAATGGTTGTCCCTTAACTTCGTTGAACTGGCAGGGCACGAAGTTGTCAATCTTCATGCGCAGATAAGCGGCGAGTTGTCCCATGTTTTGTTCTGCCACAACCACCTTCTTGTACTTCTTCAGCACCTCAGCGGTGTTCTTAGGCAGCGGGTTCAGGTACTTGAAGTGCGTCTGTGCCACCTTGTAGCCCTTCTGGCGCAGTTCGTCCATGGCAGAGCGCAGGTGACCGTAGGTGCTGCCGAAGCCCACGATGAGCAGGTCGGCATCATCGACATCGCCGTCAACGGTGAGGTCGGGCACTTGGATGTTCGCTATCTTCTGCGCGCGCAGACGAGTCATCAGGTCGTGGTTCTCGGGGTTGGTGGATATCGCTCCGGTGTTGGAGTCTTTCTCCAGACCGCCCAGGATGTGCTCGAAGCCCTCGCGGCCTGGCACTGCCCAGTAGCGTGTGCCGTTCTCGGCACGCATGTATGGTGTCCACTTACCCTTCAGTTCCTCTGGAACATACGGCGGGTTGATGGCGTCGAGTTTCGCCATGTCGGGCAGTTTGAATGCTCCCGAGCCGTTGGCTGCAAAGGCATCGGTGAGCAGCACCACGGGAGTCATGTGCTCCAGTGCTATCTTGCATGCCTGATAAGCAGCGTCAAAGCAGTCGGTAGGACTGGTGGCTGCCATCACCGGCATCGGGCTCTCGCCGTTGCGGCCGAACAATACTTGAAGAAGGTCGGTCTGCTCCGACTTGGTGGGAAGACCGGTTGCCGGTCCGCCGCGCTGCACGTCGAGCACCACGAGAGGCAACTCCATGATGACTGCAAGGTTCATTGCCTCGCTCTTGAGGCAGATGCCGGGACCAGAGGTGCTCGTAACGCCTAATGCTCCGGCGAACGAAGCGCCCAGAGCACTGGCAGCGCCCGATATCTCGTCCTCGCACTGCACTGTGGTGACACCCAGCGACTTATGCTTAGACAGTTCGTGAAGCACGTCGGTGGCAGGAGTGATAGGGTAGGAACCGAGGTAGAGTTTCAGCCCAGCCTTCTCGGCAGCGGCAATCAGTCCGTAGGCTGTTGCCTTGTTTCCTGTGATGTCCATATATCGTCCTGGCTCCTTTGTCTTCGACTCGATGCGATAGACGTTTGCTGCCGACGAGTGGGTGTTGTGGCCATAGTCATATCCTGCCTGCACCACCTTGATGTTGTTCTCTGCGATGGCAGGCTTTTTGGCAAACTTCTCGCGAAGGAAGTTTGCAACGAGACTGAGGTCGCGGTCGAAGAGCCAGCACACCAAACCCAGCGCGAACATGTTGCGGCACTTCAGTATAGCCTTGTTGTCCATACCCGAGTCCTTCAGGCAGTCCTTCACCATCTGTGTCAGAGGGCACTGGATGACGCGGTCGGTGTCGATGCCCATTTCGCCCAGATAGTCTTCTGTCTCGAAGGCAGCCTTCTTCAGGTCGTTAGGACCGAAGGAGTCGGTGTCGATGATGATTGTAGCCTGTGGCTTGGCATATTTGTACTGAGTTTTCAGCGCTGCGGCGTTCATTGCCACGAGCACGTCGCACTTGTCGCCCGGCGTATATACCTTGCCTTCGCCGATGTGCACCTGGAATCCAGACACACCGGTCAGCGAGCCTTGCGGGGCGCGGATGTCTGCTGGATAGTCGGGGAACGTGCTGATGCCGTTGCCCACTGTAGCAGAAATCGTAGAGAAAATGTTTCCGGCGAGTTGCATTCCGTCGCCTGAGTCTCCTGAGAATCGAACCACCACTTGGTCGAGTTCCTTAATCTCTAATTTGTCTTGTTCAGCCATTTTATTTTGTTTGACATTACTGATTTATAGATATTTGCGCGTGCAAAGTTCTTAAAAACAAATGAAATAACAAAATAAAAACGCATAAATTTTATCTTTTGACAGTTTTATTATTTAATTATGGAATATCAGATGCAAATTGTTGCAAAAATATTCAATATTTGATTGATGTGTTACATTTTTACCGCTATCACTTACAAACTGACAACAACCTCCCCGGCATACCACTTTGCATCAACTACACTTCCCTGATTGCCTTATCAAGTAACAGAAAAACATGAGTGGAAAAGTAAAATAGCCTATTTTACTGACCAAAATAGCCTATATTACTTACTAAAATAGCCTATTTTACTTTCCAGCATTCCCTCCACCGCCTATTAATGACTTTTCCTGATTTCACTAGACACTTTTTCTCTTCATTAACTGAAACAGTAGACAGTTGTTTTGGAGTCGTACTGAATTGATAGACACAAGCGAAAAAGCTGTGCTGTTTTTGTTGACACTACTGTCATGCTGGACACGCAGAGCCCGGGCTGTCTGTTCGGCTCGGCAAAGATACGACATTATTTTCATTCCCTGTCTGCTTTTTAGGATAAATTCTGTTTTTCCACATCCTTTTCTGCTCTCCCTGCTCCAGATGCGCCACTGCCGGCGTCTTGTATCCGATGCTCATGTGCAGCCGGCGGTAGTTGTAGAAGTGGATGTAGCGCTCTATCACCCTGCAGGCATGCTCAAAGGAGTTGAAGCACTTCTGGCGGTAGACACATTCCACCTTTATTATACCGTTGGCACGCTCTGCGACGGCATTGTCCGTCGACTTGTAGTCCTCGCACATGGATATGGTGATTCCATGCGCCTTGAGCATGGCCACATAGGCATCGCAGCAATACTGCACGCCGCGGTCGGAGTGGTGGACAAGTCCATAGAGGGTTCCGCTGCCAGACATGGCCGATGCCTGATTGATGGCCATCCTCAGCGCCTCCATGGAGACGGCAGCCTTGAGTGTCCTGGCCAAAGCCCAGCCTACAATCATGTGCGAGTAGGCATCGGTGATCAGGTGCAGGTAGCACACGTCGCCGTCTGCAAGGGCGATGTAGGTTATGTCAGCCACCCACAGCCGGTTGGCTGCGGTAGGAACAAGCCCCTTAATAAGGTTCTTCCACTTGTGGTAGCGGTGGTTGGAGTTCGTCGTGTGGCGGGGCTTCGGCTTGGGGAGCATCAGACCCTTGCGGCGAAGCAGCACGAAGAAACGGTCACGCCCAGGCACGAAGTCGCGCCCGAACATCGCTATGAGCATCAGCCACAGCTTGTAGCCCCCGGTGCCGGGATCCTCCGAGCGGATTTCCCTGACTGCATCTATGACCTTACGCTCACGAGCCACCTCCTTCTCAATGTCGGCCTTCGACTGGTAGAAGGCCTGACGGCAATGGCCAAACAGCCGGACGACGAGGGCGACCTTCAGGCCGCGCCCGCCGACCAGTTCCGTCGCTACTTGGCCCCAGATTTTTTTCTTATCGATATGTCGAAATACTCCTCGGCCTTGTCTATCATCATGTCACGCGCAAGAGTCTCCAGACGGGAGAACTCCAACGCCTTCTCAAGTTCACGATTGCGCTTCCTTAACGCCGCAATCTCATGCTTGTAGTCTTCCTTGCTGCGGTTTGCCATATACGTCTCTTCTGGTTCACGACACAAAGATACTACTTCTTTCTCACTTTCGTACTTCTTCAGCCAAGAATATAGCAAGGAATTGTAAATGCCATGACGCTTGCAAAAACTGCGCTTGCTCATTCCTGACTCGTGATACAGACGAAGATAGTTTAAACGCTCCTCTTCGCTGTACTTCGTTAGACTTTTTCTCATAATAATACACATTTAATCGTTACTAAATGTGTCTACCTATATCAGTATAAGTCATAATTCTTTACGAACCCCGCTCCCTGTAAAGGCAAAAGCATATCCATTGTGTGGCAAACCTTTTCAAATCCTTGGCAATTATATACTATTTGACCCTATTAATGAAATAGTATTCCGAAGGATGCCGTACGCAATGTTTCCCCGCCCCTGTAGTTCCCCTCGCCCTTTGGAGAGGGGTTCTTGCCTTGCAAGCGTCCTTCGGCCGAGCGAGGGGTGAGGCCTTGGGGATAGGGGTGGGGTCAGTGATATTGAGGAAGAAGAAAGAGGAATATAGAAAATGCTGTGTGCTGATAAAGACACTGACCCCACCCCTGCCCCTCCCCTACAGGGGCGGGGAGTCAATAGCAGGGGGCAAATAGTATATAATTACCCCCAAATATGTCTTTCTGTCCTAAATTGTCCTAAATAATATGTCTTTATGTCCCAAATAATATGTCTTTCTGTCTTAAATATTATGTCTTTATGTCCCCCCAAATTATGTCTTTCTGTCTAAATAATTATGTCTTTATGTCTAAATAAAAAAGTCCCGGAGCAATAAGCCCCAGGACTTTCTTATTATAAATAATGTATAGTCTCAATTACAATTTTGGACCAGCGCACCTTTCCTCATAATGGGGAAGTTGCTTACGGTCCAAATTCTTACAATTTTGGACCAGCAGCGACGAGTGCCTTACCAGCCTCGTTACCCTCGTACTTCTTGAAGTTCTTGATGAAGCGAGCAGCGAGGTCCTTAGCCTTCTCTTCCCACTGTGCTGCGTCAGCGTATGTGTCGCGTGGGTCGAGGATGTTGGTGTCAACGCCTTCCAGTTCTGTTGGAACCTCGAAGTCGAAGAATGGAATCTTCTTTGTAGGAGCCTTCAGGATAGCACCGCCGAGGATAGCGTCGATGATGCCACGTGTATCCTTGATAGAGATACGCTTGCCTGTTCCGTTCCATCCAGTGTTAACGAGGTATGCCTTGGCACCGCTCTTCTCCATGCGCTTAACCAGTTCCTCAGCATACTTTGTTGGGTGCAGTTCGAGGAATGCCTGGCCGAAGCAAGCAGAGAATGTAGGTGTAGGCTCGGTGATACCGCGCTCTGTACCAGCCAACTTAGCGGTGAAGCCAGAGAGGAAGTAGTACTTTGTCTGCTCTGGAGTGAGGATAGACACTGGAGGCAGCACGCCGAAAGCGTCGGCAGAGAGGAAGATAACGTTCTTAGCCTCTGGACCAGCGCTCTTGCCGTTCACCTTCTTGGCAATCTTCTCGATGTGCTCGATAGGATAACTTACGCGGGTGTTCTCGGTAACGCTCTTGTCTGCGAAGTCGATCTTGCCGTCATCTGCTACGGTTACGTTCTCGAGCAGTGCGTTGCGGCGGATAGCGTTATAGATGTCTGGCTCGCTCTCCTTGTCAAGGTTGATAACCTTAGCGTAGCAGCCGCCCTCGAGGTTGAACACGCCCTCGTCGTCCCATCCGTGCTCGTCGTCACCGATGAGGAGACGCTTAGGATCGGTAGAAAGAGTGGTCTTACCTGTACCAGAGAGACCGAAGAAGATAGCGGTGTTCTTGCCTTCCATGTCGGTGTTTGCAGAGCAGTGCATGCTGGCGATGCCCTGCAGTGGGAGGTAGTAGTTCTGCATTGAGAACATACCCTTCTTCATCTCACCACCATACCATGTGTTGATGATGCACTGCTCGCGGCTTGTGGTGTTGAAAGCCACACAAGTCTCTGAGTTAAGACCCAGTTCCTTGTAGTTCTCTACCTTTGCCTTTGAAGCGTTATAGATTACGAAGTTAGGTTCGAATTTCTCCAGTTCCTCAGCGGTAGGCTGGATGAACATGTTCTTAACGAAGTGAGCCTGCCATGCCACCTCAACGATGAAGCGAACAGCCAGACGTGTAGCCTCGTTGGCACCACAGAAAGCATCGACAACATAGAGTTCCTTGTTGCAGAGTTCCTTGATGGCGATGTCCTTTACCTTGGCCCAAACCTCCTCGCTCATGGGGTGGTTGTCGTTCTTGTATTCATCGGTAGTCCACCATACCTTATCCTTGCTCTGCTCGTCGCAAACGATATACTTATCCTTAGGAGAACGACCGGTGTAGATACCAGTCATTACGTTCACAGCATTCAACTCGGTGTTTACACCCTTGTCGAAACCTGTCAGCCCTGCTTTTGTCTCCTCTTCAAAGAGGTACTCATAAGACGGATTGTGGGCAATCACGGTAGAACCAGTGATGCCATACTGTGTCAAATCTAACTTTGCCATAAATGATTTAAATATTAAGTTGTAAAAAATTCCTTTACCTTAAAAACAAACGGGAGTATCCCAATTAGCGGGTGCAAAGTTACGCATTTTTCACTGACTGACAAAAAGAAAGGCGTTTAAAATGACTTTTTTACACTCGTTTTTCGGTTAAAGTATTTAAAAATTGCATGTTACGAAACATTTTGGTAAGTCCACTTTGCAATTCTTGTTTCGTAATGTAGGTTATAATTAGTGTGGACGCACCGCGATGGTGCGCCCGGATGGTGCCGTCGCCATAGATGTAACCGCGCACATAGCGGCGTTCTAAACGCCACATTGTAATAATATTTTGGCAATCACCGTGTTTAAAGCCTCTTTTCCGTCGTTTCCTATGCCTGTAAAGGATGAAAGAAGAAAGGAAAAAACAGGGTTTGATTTTTGGTGTTTCGGTTTGTTTGCCTTACCTTTGCAGTCATACTCTTAAACTATAATAACCTCGACAATAAACACTCAGATATATGAAGACAATAAACCTTTCAGAACAGAACTCGGTGCTAAACCAGTATATGGCCGAGATTCGCGACATCGGCTATCAGAAGAACCGACTGTTGTTCCGCAACAACATCAAGCGTATCGGCGAGGTGATGGCATACGAGATTTCAAAAACGCTGGCCTACGAGCCGTCGTTCGTGGAAACGCCGCTGGGAACTGCGGGACTGGCGCTGCCTAAAGACAACATCGTGATTGCTACCGTGCTGCGTGCGGGATTGCCTTTCCATGAGGGGATGCTGCATGTGTTCGACCATGCCGAGAATGGCTTCGTTAGTGCATTTCGCATGTACACCAACCGCGAGCACACTGAGGTGGGCATCCACACCGAGTATATAGCATGTCCGTCGGTGGAGGGAAAGACGCTGATTATTGCCGACCCAATGCTTGCCACTGGCGGTTCGATGGCTGCCGCATACGAGGCGCTGCTGAAGCATGGCAAGCCGAAGAGCGTGCATGTGGCTTGTGTTATCGCCACTCCTGAGGGCATCGAGGTGGTGAAGAATGCTCTGCCAGAGGAGCATGCCACTATCTGGGCTGCCGCCATCGACCCTGGAATGAACGAGCATAAATACATCGTTCCAGGCTTCGGAGATGCCGGCGACCTATGTTTTGGTGAAAAACTATAGTTTCCTTATTATCGTCAGTCCGTCGCGCAAGGGGAGGATGACGCGTTCCACGCGGTTGTCGCGTGTTATGTAGTCGTTGAAATCCTCAATGCCCTGCGTCTGGCGGTCGGCGGGTTTCGGTTGCTCCAGCACGTGACCGTCCCACAGGGTGTTGTCGGCAAGAATGAAACCGCCGGGGCGCAGCAGGCCGAGCACCGTCTCGTAAGTTTCGAGGTAAGTGCGCTTGTCGCCGTCGATGAAAGCCATGTCGAACTCAATGCCAAGGCGGGGAGCCTCGATGTTGGCATCGCCGATGATGAACTCAATCTTGTCTGCCACCGCCGAGCCTTCAATCCACGGGCGGGTGAAGTCTTCCATCTCGTCGTTTATCTCGAAGGTGTATATGCGACCGCCTTCTGGAAGCCCTTCGGCCATGCAGATGGCACTGTAACCGCTGAATGTGCCCACCTCGAGGATGTTCTGCGGGCGTATCATCTCGACAATCATCTTCAACAAACGGCCTTGCAAATGACCGCTTGCCATGCGTCCGCGCAGCAGATGCACATTAGTGGCACGCCAGAGGCGGTAGAGATAGTCGCCTTCGGGGTCGATGTGGTCGAGAATGTATTCGTCGATGGACATTGTTGACGCAAATTATAATTTAGAGTTTAGAGTTGAAAGTTTAGAGTGTAGAGTTATGAATTGATAATGTAGAGTGTAGAATGTAGAATTAAGATTACAACTATGGAGCATGTATTCAATGCCCGGCTTCTCAAAGGTAATCATAATTCTACACTCTGCATTCTACATTCTACATTATCCATTCTACATTAAGAACGAGCACACTGCCAGACGGTAACTGTCCATGCCAAAGCCGCAGATGACGCCTTTGCATGCGGCGGAAATCATTGACTTGTGGCGGAACTCCTCGCGGGTGTGAACGTTAGAGATATGCACCTCAATGACTGGAGCCTTGATTGCGCGTATGCAGTCGTGCAGCGCCACGCTGGTGTGTGTGTATGCTCCGGCATTGAGCACGATGCCGTCGTAGGTGAACCCAACTTCCTGCATCTTGTCAATCATCTCGCCCTCGATATTGCTTTGGAAATAGTCTATTTCCACTTGCGGGAAGTCCTTGCGCAGTGTGTCGAGATAACTCTCCATGCTGCTGTTGCCATAGATGCCTGGCTCGCGTGTGCCGAGCAGGTTAAGGTTTGGACCGTTGAGAATAAGAAGTTTCATTGTTTGTGAGTTTATGAGTTTATAAGTTTGTGAGTTTATGAGTTTATGAGTTTATAAGTTTGTGAGTTTATGAGTTTGTGAGTTGTGAGTTTATGAGTTTGTGAGTTGTGAGTTTATGAGTTTGTGAGTTATGAGTTTATCTTTATACTATATCGTTTATCACGGTGTCGCAAAATTGTGTTACAATGTCGAGCATGTCCTTGGGGAGATAACTCAAGGCACGGTCAACGATTTCGTCTGGAATGTCATAGTATGCCTCGGCTATAGAGCCTGTTATGGCTCCCTTGGTGTCGGTGTCGCCATCGGCAAGTACCGCCTTGCGCACGGCATCCTCGAAACTCTCACTCTCGAGGAAACAACTTATGGCGGCAGGCACCGTCTCCTGACACGTGCCGTCGAAATGTCCAAGCGAGCCGATGCGCATCACATCCTTTAGCGACGGTATCTCATAGCCGAACTTCCTTTTTACGGCATGCTCCACCTCGTCTTTCGTTATGCGCACCGTGCGCAGCCAGTAGATGAGTGTTGCCGTGCACTGGGCACCGCGGATGCCTTCCTCATGGTTGTGACTCACCTCTGCCGAGCGTTTGGCCTCCTGCATCACCGTGTCGATGTCGTTGAACAGCCATCCCACCGGACTTACGCGCATGGCGGAGCCATTGCCGTAAGAGCCGTAGGGCTTGTGCTCGTCGGCAAAAACCCAGTCGGAGAACATTCCTCCATAACTGCCCATTGGGGTGGGATAGCGGCGGCACCACTCAACGAGCGACTCGGCGTAGTCGCGATGGTTCATCACTGCGTCGGCAATGGCAATGGTGCAGATGGTGTCGTCGGTGTAATTGCAGTCGGGTGTGAACAGTTCGAATCCTGCCTGAGGTGCAGGCCCGAATTCAAACCTCGACCCTACGATGTCGCCTATTATTGCTCCTAACATATTGTGAGATTTTAACCCCCTTCCATCTCCCCGAGGGGAGGGTTGAGGATGGTTATACTTGTTGTTTAGTCATCTGGTCAACTTGTTTACTTGTTTACTTGTCAACTTGTCAACTCATCAACTCATCAACTCATCAACTCATCAACTCATCAACTCATCAACTCATCAACTCATCAACTCATCAACTTTCAGCAAAGGTATAACTTTTTTATTTAAGTTCAAAATAATTTATAAAAAAAGAAAGAAAGTGGCATATTACGAAAAACATGTTGTATCTTTGCATGGTAAACAACGAGCGAAGAAATATGCAGAATCCCCCAGATTATAGACACGACACAGTACTTCCTCTGCCTATGGAGGTTACGGCAGACGCATGGGCTGTGGATGCAGGGTGCTCGGGAAATCCCGGGCCTATGGAATACCAGTGCATCGACCTCGCCACAGGAGAGAGGGTGTTCCACTTCGGACCGATGAAAGGCACCAACAACATCGGGGAGTTCCTCGCCATAGTGCATGCGCTGGCTCTCTGCTGGCAGCGTGGACTGCACGACAAGACCATCTATAGCGACTCGTATAACGCCATTCTCTGGGTGAAAAAACGCAAGTGCAAGACAAAACTGGAGCATACACCAGAGACAGAACGCCTGTACGACATCCTTTTCCGTGCTGAGAAATGGCTGCTCACCCACGACTATCATAATCCTATAGTCAAGTGGGAGACGTCAAAGTGGGGTGAGATTCCCGCCGACTTCGGAAGAAAGAAGTGATGATTCGCAGAATACTTGACATCATAGCGCCTCGTCAGTGCCAGATATGCGGTTATCGACTGGCTATCGACGAAGAACTGATATGTGCGGCATGCAATATGCACTTGCCGCGCACTCTCTTTTCTGCCAATGCCTACGACAACCCGATGGCTCGTCTGTTCTGGGGGCATCTGCCCCTTGTGCGTGCCGCGGCATGGTTCTACTATGAGTCACATTCCGAGGTGTCGAAATTGATTTACAAACTGAAGTATGGCGACCATCCCGAATACGGTTATCTGATGGGACAATATCTTGCGGAGGATTTCAGCATGAACGGTTTCTTTGACGGCATCGATGCTATCGTGCCGGTACCTATTTCACGTAAGAGAAAGTGGAGTAGGGGGTACAACCAGAGCGAACATATAGCCAAGGGAATAGCGCGGGTAACAGGGCTGCCCGTGCGCACCGATATTGTGAAACGCAAATCGTTTCAGAGTAGCCAGACGCACCTGAACTGGTGGCAGCGGCATGGCAATGTGGAGGATGCTTTCACTCTGAAAAAGGCAGAATGGGCAAAGGACAAGCATTTGCTTCTTGTCGATGATGTGTTGACAACGGGTGCGACCGTAATATCTTGTGCTAAAGAGATTTGCCGTGCCGGCAACGTTAAGATAAGCGTTGCCACAATAGGATTCGCAGGAAGAAGTTAAGGCTTTCTTACTTAACCATTTCGTCAATCTTGCTAAGCAGTGCTTGGGTGTCGAGGTCACGGTCAACAACGTGACCTTGTTTGTTTATAACGATGTTGCCAGGCACACGGTAGAGACCGAGTTTTGAGACAAAAGGACTCTCAAACATCAGTTCGTCGCAGACAATGGGCCAAGGGATGGAGTCGCGCTGTGTGGAAAGGCGCATTTGTTCGGCACTGCCGTCGATGCAGATGGTCACCACATTGAAAGCATTGCCTGTTTCGCGGCGTTTCTTCTTAAGTTGTCGCAGTTGGTTCATGCTCTCGTATGCCCACGTCGAGCAGGTTGTTATCACCGTCACGTGCCCCTTCAGGTCGCTGCTGTTTGCCGTCAGTCCGTTTATTCCCTCTGCCGAGAAACTGGGCAGAGCCATTCCCGTTCCGGCGCTCTGCATGCTCTTGATGTCGTTTTTCAGTTGCAGCAGGCGTCCGTTGTCCTTCTGCTCTGCTATCATCTTGTCGAGCAGTGCGTTAGCCTTGGTATAGTCGGGCTTCATCGACATGACGAAATAGCGGCGCAGCAGATATTCGCACACTGGTGATTTTAGGTGGTCGCCGATGAACAGTTCTGCATGATGAGCAACGTCGGGCGGTGCCATCTGTTCTGTCTGCATGCGGAAGTCGGTCATCAGTTCGTTGTCCTTAGTCCCTTTTATCTCCATCGTCTTCAGGTGTGACGCATCGGCTTTGATGTCAACGCTTTTCCCCGACTCGGCAAATACCGGTTGCTCCGAGAAGTTCGGGAACACCAGCATCAGCATTGTTGGCTTGGTGCATGGTATCTCGTATGAGAAGCGTCCGCCCGAAATCTTTATCGTGTCGATGCCGTTTATCGTTCCGTCGGGGCTATATACGAGCAACTGGCCTTGGTTCATGTGCAGGAAATGCCCCTCAATGCGAAACCACCCGCTTCGTGTGGAGCACGAGGCGAGCAGTAGCAGTGTGCCTAATAATATAATGTATATTCGGCGGGACATGTAGAATTACGAATGTTGAGTTACAAATTACGTATTGTCGCCTGTGGCGATTGGCAATTTATAATTACGAATTATTGCCTGTGGCGATTGGCAATTTGGAATTACGAGTTTCTTTATTTCTTAACGTTCTGCATCTCGATATCGCTGTCAGCGAATGTGGCGAGTGAAGGGTCGGCGAATGCTGCCTTGCGCAGAAACTCCGATGCCTTGTCGTTCTGTCCTGTGCGTGCCAGCACCAGAGCGTTGAGATAGTCGGTCAGTGCGTCGCCGTTCTTGATGCCTGCCAAGGTCTGTGTTGCGGCGCTGTAGTCCTTGTTCAGTATCTGTGCCAGCGCAGCCATGTTGCTTGACTCGCCTTTAAGATTCTGCTGTGCCAGACCGTAGTTGCCCTTGGCGATGTTCAGAGTGCCCAGCACGCGGTTCATCCCTGCTGCGCCGGTGGCGTTAGAGAGATATTCTTCTGCTGTGTCCAGACCGCCGTGTTGCAGTGCCATCATTGCCATGTTGGCGTAAGCCTCTGGTTGCTTGCCCTTGTCCATAGCCTCCTGGAAGTTGTCAAGAGCATTCAGTTCGTTGCCTCGAATCATCTCCATCACGCCCACGTTGTTCTTTGCGCGGTAGTCGTTGGGGAACAGTTCGGCTGCCTTCTTATACACTGCCTCGCTCTCGGCGGGGTTTTCATAGAGTGTTGCGGTGTAGAGCAGTTCGTCGAGCGAGAGTTTTGACGCGTCGGCAGCATACTGCTGCTTCAGTTGCTCGTCGCTGCGACCTACGGTCTCATAGTTTATTATCATGCGTGCGCGGCGCAGTTCGGGCAGAATGCCGTCGGCCAGTTCGCGGAATCCCTCGCTCATGTTGCGTATCTGCTGTTCGCGCTGTTCAGGGTCTTGGTACATCGAGAGGACGCGCAGAATGACATCCTTGTCCTGTATGTTGCTGGCAGCCACCAGTTTCTGGAAGCCGTCCCAGTCCTCAGCGGTGTAGCGTGATGTGACATCACCCGCCACGCGAGCCTGCTTCATCTGTCCTTTCACAAAGTCCTCCGACACCGACTGGCGCTGGTTGGCCAGACGGTCGTTCACGGCAAAGTCGCCCTCTGGCGAAGCATAGCCCAGCACCTCAACGTTCTTCAGGTTCAGACTCTCGTGCTCGCGGTTTATCTTGCGCAGCATTTCCACGAAGTCCTTCACCGAGTTGCTTGCCAGTTCGCTCTTGCGCAGGTTAGCCTGGTTAACAAGGAACTTCACCTGAGCCTCCATCTTCTGGTTCGTCACGCGCTGGAAAGAGTCGGGAGCCAGGCATGGCTGCTCTGATGTGAGTGCTTTCTGGTAGAGTTCCGATGTGGCGATGATGCCCGAAGCCACCTTCACGAGCGGCTGTTTCGTCTCCTTCTTGCCCTGGCGCGCCACGATGTTCAGGTAGAGTTCGCTGCGGTGCAGAGGCTCGGCGTAGTCGAACGACTGGCGCATGGTGAAGTTGCCGCCACGGTCGTAACTTATAGTCTGGAAGTTGTTTCTCACCTTCTTACCCTGGAATGATGTTCCCTCCTCTGCACGCAAGGTGTATCCCTTGTTGCCGCGCAGTTCAGGAGTGATAGTGACAATGGCGTTCTTCTTCATGTACTTGGCAGGGAACTTGCCGTTGATGGTCACTGTCACTTTTCCCGCCTGTGTCTCCATCGGGTTCGGTGTCACCTCAAAGTTTGACGCACTGAGTTGTCCCATCGTTGATGAGCATGATGTTGTTACGACTAAGACAGAGGCTGTGAGAAAATAAAAAAAACTTTTGCGCATATTATTGACATTAGATGTTTAGAAGTTTGTGAGTTAAGGAGTTATAGCGGTTTGATGAGTTTGATGATTAACTCCTAACTCTAAATAGTGCCGCGAGCGGGACTCGAACCCGCACAGCCATTCCTGGCCAAGGGATTTTAAGTCCCTCGTGTCTACCATTCCACCATCGCGGCGACGCATCTTTTCAAAGAACAGCAGAGGCATAATCCTTTGCCTCAGCATATTGCGGTGCAAAGGTACAGTGATTATTCCAAAACGCCAAAACATTTAGCATTTTTTATGCTCTGCCGCCCTGCCCGTTTCTCTTTTCAGAGAGGAATGGGCAGGGCGGGCAGCGTGCTTAACCGATGGTCGAAAGTGCCTGCTTCAGGTCGTCGATGATGTCCTCCACATCCTCGATGCCCACGCTGAGGCGGATGAGGTCGGGCGCGACACCTGCCTCGCGCAGTTGTTCGTCGGAGAGTTGGCGGTGGGTGTGGCTGGCGGGATGGAGCACACAGGTGCGTGCGTCGGCCACATGTGTCACGATGCAGATGAGTTGCAGCGCGTCCATAAACTTGATGGCTGTCTCGCGGTCGCCCTTGAGCCCGAAGGCGAGCACGCCGCACGAGCCGTTGGGAAGGTATTTCTTGGCGCGCTCATAGTTGGGGTCGTCCTCCAGTCCGCTATAATGTACCCATGCCACGCGCGGGTCGTCGTGCAGGAAACGTGCCACGGCGAGGGCGTTCTTACAGTGCTGTGCCATGCGCAGGTGCAGCGTCTCAAGGCCGAGGTTCAGCAGGAACGAGTTCTGCGGAGCGGGAATGGAGCCGAGGTCGCGCATCAACTGGCTCACCAGTTTGGTGCAATATGCCATGCGTCCGAACTGCTTGGTGTATGTCAGTCCGTGATAACTCTCGTCGGGAGTGGTCAGTCCGGGGAATTTCTCTGCATGGGCATCCCAGTCGAAATTGCCGCTGTCCACGACGCAGCCGCCCACCTGTGTGGCATGTCCGTCCATGTATTTCGTTGTGGAATGGGTTACGATGTCGGCGCCCCACTCAAATGGTCGGCAGTTTATTGGTGTTGCGAACGTGTTGTCGATGATGAGGGGCACGCCGTTGCGGTGGGCTATGCGTGCGAACTTCTCTATGTCGAGCACGTTACAGCCCGGGTTGGTTATTGTCTCGCCGAAGAGTGCGCGGGTGTTCGGACGGAACGCCTTCTGTATCTCCTCCTCGCTTGCCTCGGGGTTGACGAAGGTGCACTCGATGCCCAGTTTCTTCAGTGTCACGCCGAAGAGGTTGAACGTTCCGCCGTAGATTTCGTTGGAAGTAACGATGTGGCTGCCTGCCTCGCAGATGTTGAAGATGGCGTAGAAGTTGGCAGCCTGTCCGCTGCTGGTGAGCACTGCGCCCACACCGCCCTCAAGAGTGGCTATCTTGCTTGCCACAGCGTCGTTGGTGGGGTTTTGCAGACGGGTATAGAAATATCCCTCTTTCTTCAGGTCGAAGAGCATTGCCATCTCCTCGCTGTTGTCGTATTTGAACGTGGTGCTCTGTATGATTGGCAGCACCCTCGACTCACCGTTTTTCGGTTTCCATCCCGCCTGAACGCACAGCGTGGCAGGTCTCAGTTTCTTTTCCATATTCTAATTATTGGTATTTATATACTATATGCCTCCATTTTCCTCCATTGCAAACAACTCCCCGCCCCTGTAGGGGAGGGGTAGGGGTGGGGTCAGTGTCTTTATCCCACACACGATTTCTTCTATTATACTTATATCTCTTTCCTAAATATCACCAACCCCACCCCTGGCCCCAAGGCCTCACCCCTATCCCCTCTCCAAGAGGCGAGGGGGACTTTATGAGCAGGGAACATCGCTTACGGCATCTTTTGGAACACTATACCATTGTGGGGTCAAATTGTGTATAGTTTCTTTGTTATTTCTCTTTTTCTACCTTTAACCTTTACTCGATTATCGCCACCCAGCCTCCTGCCGGAGCCAACTCTACGTTGACGTTGCTGTCGCCGAGCGTAATGTTTTCACTGCGATAGTCGGTGGCGTCCTTGTCGGCATTGATTCCGTCGCGGAACACTCTCGCGCGAGTACCTAAACCTTTAAGTTCGCCTAACGGCAGGGTCACGGTGCAAGCGTTCCAGTTGTTCATTGCCGCCACATACCAGCGGTTGCCCTTGCGCTTAGCAATAGCCACGTACTCGCCCATCTCTCCTGCAAGCGCCACCGTCTCGTCGAACGTAGTAGGTATCTGACTGATGAAGTCGGTGCACTCCTGGTTGCGCTTATAGTTTGTGGGACTGTCTGCCAACATCTGCAAAGGAGCGTCGTAGATGACGTACATTGCCATCTGATGGACGCGTGTGCCCTGGCTCATTGGGTGGTTGTTGTTACCGAAGAAGTTGTCGCGTGTGGCGTTGTTCATTGCCCCCGGCGTATAGTCGAGCGGTCCCGGCATCATGCGCAGGTAAGGAATGGTGACGTCGTAGCGCGGGAAGTCGTGCAGCGGACCGTTGCCCACGCGTGGCTCCCACTTGGCATTCTCCAGTCCCTTAACACCCTCGAAGTTCACCACATTGGGGTAAGCGCACTGCACTCCCGTTGGTTTCAGTCCGTGGAAGTCGAGCAACAGGTGGTGGCGTGCGCCCATCTCGGCGAGTTGGAATGCCGATGCCGTCACCGCTTGGTCGTCGCGGTCGAAGAAGTCTATCTTGAATCCCTTCACGCCCATGGCAGCATAGTGGCTCATCACCGCCTCGGTGTCCTTGAGCATGTTGCGCCAACTGCTCCACAAAATGATGCCAATGCCGCGTTCCTTGGCATAGGCGAGCAGTTCGGGAAGGTCTATCTCGCTGCTCATTTCCATGAGCGACTCCTCACCGCTCCATCCCTCGTCGATGATGATATACTCGAGGTGGTTGTCGCGTGCGAAGTCGATGTAATACTTATATGTGGGGGTGTTCATTCCCGAACGGAAGTCAACGCCGGTCAGGTTGGTGTTGTTCCACCAGTCCCAAGCCACCTTGCCAGGCTTTATCCATGATGTGTCCTTGATGCGGCACTCTGGAGCCAGACGCATGGCGATGTCGGTGGCTGCCAGTTCTTTGTCCTCGCGGCTTATGGCAACGATGCGCCAGGGGAGTGACTGCTGTGGATTGACTCTCGCGATGAAGTCCTCGCGACGTGTGGGAACGAGGTTCAGGCGTGAGAATCCTCCTATCTCTACTGCCGCAGGCACAGGAGCCATCTCGGCAACGAGTTGGTTGCCGCTGCCTTTCTTGAGGAACATGCCGGGATAGTTCTCAACGGCGGTCTCCAGAATAACAGCCTTCTTGCCTTGTGGCAGGCACACTGCAAGCGGCGTTGTGGCAATGCTGTCGGCGAACATCTTCGACAGCGGCTGCTCGTCGTAGTACGACTCGAAACTGTAGCAGTAGCGCTCGCCGCCTCGGTTGTCGTTGACGTAGGGCACAAATGCCTGGTAGTCGCCGGCGAAGTTGTATCGTGCCACCTCTTCCTTTATAGTGCGCTGCTTGCCTTTCTGCATGTTCACGAAGCGATAGGCAATGCCGTCGTCGTAGGCGCGCACGTCGAGGCGGAAGCCGTCGGAGAGCGTCAGGCGCACCTCGTTGTAGTGGTCGCGCACCTCACGGCGCTTATATACCGGCATAGTTATTGTCCTGTCGGCAGAGCCTTTCTCCGTTTTCTTCACCTTCAGGGGCGCTGCGCCCGCACCAGTGTTTATGCCTATCTCTGATGGCGAGAGCACCGTGACACCGTCCTGCGAGGCACTTATCCTTAACGCCCCGTCGCACTCTATGGTTACAATTACTTTTCCGTCGGGCGATTTCAGTTCGCTCACACTGCCCTTTGCCATGACTCCGAGAGCCACGGCTGCAAATACAAATACCGCAAATAGTCTTTTCATGTTAGTAATTCCAATGATTAGCGTTTCCTTTTATTAATTGTTTAAGTTTCGGAAGTTATGAACACACTTAAGCGCCCCGAAGGGGCTGCAAGAACATAGCCCAGGGCAACACCCTGGGTTTAGGTGAACCCCTGGATACACGCCCTGTAAGGGCAAAAGTATTTTCATTTTCCAGTATGCAACAAATCTTTTGCCCTTACAGGGCGAATATACTACGGTCGAATGGTTACCCAGGGTGTTGCCCTGGGCTATGTTCTTGCTGCCCCTTCAGGGCGTTTCGTTGTAGTTGGTTAACATACTTCCGAAACTTCAATTACTTGTTTAAGTGAGTGCAAAGGTAAAATAATTATGTGAAACAAAAGAATGGAAAAGTAAAATAAACCATATTGCAAAGTAAAATAGGCTATTTTACTGACCAATATAGGCTATTTTACTTTGCAATATAGGCCATTTTACCTTGCGGGAAGAAATGAGTGGGCAGCAGTTTCTTTACATACTAAAATTTGGTTCTTATCAAATAATTCTTTACTTTTGCACGACGAAACAAATAAAACTGCAATAATCTATGAGAAAGATAATTCTTTTCATCGCTTTCGTGGTGGCATGTGTCACCATGAGCGCATCGCCCGTGAAGCCCAAGGGCACGGTGATTCTGCCCACAGACAGCAATATTCGCTACACGGGAAGAATAAACATCAACGACCCGTTCCGCCCCATGTTCGTATATCCAAGCGTGCAGATAGAGGCATGCTTCACCGGAACGTCGCTGCGCATGATGGCAAAGCCCGAGAGCGGTTACTTCATGGCGGAGATTGACCATGCCGAACCCTTCAAGGTGGCGTTCACCGGAAAGCAGGACAGCATAGTGCAACTGGCTTCGGCACTGCCCGCAGGCGAGCACCATGTGAAACTGACTTACATCATCGAGGGCTATCAACTGAAGGCTGAGTTCTGGGGATTTATCCTCGACGATGACGGTGCCCTGATGCGCCTTCCTGCCCGTCCGGAGCGCAAGATTGAGTTCATTGGCAACAGTATAACATGCGGTTACGGCTGCGAGAGCGACGACCCCAACGAGCATTTCAGCAACGAAAGCGAGAACCATTATTACACCTACGCCGCCAGAACAGCCCGCGCACTGGGCGCTGAGTATCAGGCAGTGTGCCGCAGCGGCATTGGCATCTACCGCAACTACGACGGACCGGAGACGGGAAACGCCGACTGCATGCCGGCAGAATACCCCTATACCTGCTATCACGACAAGTCGCAACTGTGGGACTTCTCGCGATTCACGCCGCAGGTGGTGTGCCTAAACCTCGGCACCAACGACACATCTACGGGCATTGCCGACCAGGCACGTCTGGAGAAGGCATACTATGACTTCGTGAAGACGCTGCGCGGATATTATCCCAAGGCTAAGATTGTTCTCCTAACCGGCTCTATGCTCAGCGGCAAGGAACTCAACATCGTGAAGAATGCGCTCGACAACACCCGCGACCGTGCCCGAAAGGCAGGCGACAAAGAGGTGTATCGCTTCGACATGACTCCGCAGACGGGCAGTCTTGGATATGGAGCCGACTGGCACCCGAGTCTCGCACAGCACGAGCAGATGGCGCGTGAACTCACCGCATACCTGCGCTCGCTGATGAACTGGTAGGCTAATTTTTTATGGTTTCTTTCCTTTTTTAGTAAGAAAAAACAGGAAAAAACGAACATTATGAAAAAAAACATAAAAAAATGTTTGCATTGTAAAGTAAAATCTTTATCTTTGCATCACATTTAATAAAATGGCTTGAATCTATCGATGCCGACATATAAATGACAACTTAATTAGAAAAGGCAATAGTAACATTATTAATCAAATTTAAAAATACAACTATGGATGCAAATCAGATTGATCAGTTTTTAGCACTGAACAGTGAGAATCTCCCAGAGGAGAAAATCAACGAACTTCGTGAACTGCTCGCAGACGCAGACGACAACAAGGCAAACCTGCTGAACGCTATTTCGCTGAAGGGCAAGACAATGATGCTCATCATCTCTATCTTCCTCGGCAGTTATGGCGTTGACCGCTTCATGCTGGGCGACACAACAAACGGTGTCATCAAGTTGCTCACCTGCGGTGGTTGCGGTATCTGGACCATCATCGACTGGTTCAAGGTTGGTGACATGACCAAGCAGTACAACTACAAGAAGATTATGGAGGTGCTCGGATAATCCCGATACGGATTTTGTCCGCTCCAAAACTTAATCACAAAGACTATTTGCAACGTGCAAAGCCACGTTGCACATAGTCTTTTCTTTTATAAACACATGATGTCCGCGTCCCGAAAGCACTGGCAAACGGGATGCGAAAGACCGTATAACAGATATGGATTCAAACAAAGTTAGCACGATTCTGGTATCGTTGCAGGGAAAGATTCCGGCAGAGTATTCCTTTGCCATACGTCAGAAACTGGAGTCGCTCGATGATGACAGAGAGTTCGTTTTTCTGGCTGCCGACCTCAAGAGTCCGTTAGTGGCACTGGTGCTGTCGCTGTTTCTCGGCGTGTATGGCATCGACCGCTTCTACGTTGGAGACACAACGATGGGTGTGCTGAAACTGCTCACCTGTGGAGGTATGGGCATCTGGACTGTTATCGACTGGTTCCTGATAATGGATGCCGCCAAGCAGAAGAATGCCGAAAAACTGATGCAGATATTCTGATGATGACAAAGCAGGAACGGAAAATGCTGTGGGTGTGCAACCTGATGTGGCTTGCCCTGCTGCTATGGCTCGCCGTGGGGTGGACCGACAGTGGCTACAGGGACACCGTCACCGTGTGCCCCACAAAATTGGTGTGGCGCATACCGTGCCCAACGTGTGGCGTGACGAGGGCTTTCCTGCTCACGGCGCACGGGCGATTTGCCGAGGCGCTGCAGATGAACATCAATGTTCTGCTGCTCATTCCTGCGTATATCATCTTCCCGCTGGCGGGCATCATAGGGCTGGCAACAGGCAAGAACCTGCAACTGAGACTGCTGAACACCGTTGACAGAATGTGCCGCAAGTGGGCGTTTGTGGTGCCTTTCGCCATCTTCGAGATAACTGCCGAGGCACTAAATCTTTACCATCATTTCACGATTGGAATGCCGTGAAGCAAGAAAAAACAGCAATGAAGCATCTTTCTATATTTCTATCTTCCTTATTATTACTTGTGCTCTGCGCTTGCGGAGGCAGCAATTCGGGCGAGGTGTATAAGAATGCGGGACTGGCAGAGGCCGACACCCTGCTTGAGGCGTCGTACAATGCCTTCGACAACAACAACTTCGCCAAGGCGCAGGAGTACGGCGAGAAAGCCTTGGCCATATATACCGAGGCAGGAGATACGCTGAACCAGCGCGACTGCTATACCCACCTGTGTGCCTGCTACATGCGGACAAGCGATGCCGAGAAGGCCATGACAATGGGTTTCAAGGCGCTTCACATAGACAGTCTGCGGCAAGACCACGAGGCGATGGGCTCGGAGTATAACAACATCGCAGCCGTTTATCTCTCAATAAAGGACAATGACAACGCGCGGAAATTCATCGACCGCTCGCTTGAGATGGACCGTGTCGTGGGCGATGCCAAGTCGGCTTCGGTGCATCTGGGCATTGCCTGCGAAGTGTACAACAAACTGGGACTTTACGAGGAGGCACTGCAGTTTGCCACACTCGCTTACGAGAAAGACAAGGAGGCAAACGACTCGCTGAAGATGGGGCGCCGACTGTCGCAGATGGCTGATGTCTTTGCCGCCATGGGCGACTATCCCAATGCGGAGAAACGTTATCTGGAGTCGAACGAGATGATGAAGAGCCGTCCTAAGAACGTGTCGGTGTGCATCAACATGAAGCAGTTGGGCAACCTCTACCTGAAGATGGGCAACCGCAGCGAGGCAGTGAACGCGCTGGAGAAGAGCGCTCAGATGGCGCGCAGCATGGGCGTGCGCTACCTGCTGCTGCAAGACCTTGAGATTCTGGCAGACATATACAAGACGCAGCAGCCGGTACTTGCCGTGAGTTACATGCAGCAGGCTAACGCACTGAAAGACAGCATATACAACGACCGCACCAGCGAACTGAAGGAGAACTTTGCCGCAAAATACGAAATGGCAAAGAAACAAGACACCATTGAGGAACAGAAAGCAATGCTGACAAACCACAAGATTGTGATATGGGGTATCTTCGCTATGGTGCTGCTCTTGCTGTTTCTCAGTGTGGCACTGTTCTACATCGCGCGGCTGCGCTCGCAGAAGCAGAGCATGGTGGAGCGCATGAACAGTCAGAGACAGGACTTTCTGGCCGACATCACTCATGAGTTCCGCACCCCGATAACGGTGATTCAGGGTCAGGCAAATCGCATGAAGGAGAAAGAGACCGACCCGCAATGCAAGAAGGCTTGCGACGCTATAATAGGGCAGTCGGACGTGCTGCTGAATCTCGTGAACCAGTTGCTTGACATCACGAAGGTGCGCGACGAATATGAAAACGATGGCTGGCGAACGGGTGATGTCGTGGCAATGATGCGTATGGTGATAGAGAGTCTGCGCATCAATGCTGCCGACAAACTCATCACGACGGAGTTTGAGCCCAAGCAGCCGCAGATAGAAATGGACTTCGTGCCTGGCTTCATGCAGAAAATAATAGCCAATCTCATATCCAATTCACTGAAGTTCACGCCGCGAGGAGGCAGGATTATCGTGACGGTAAGGAAGGAAGGCGACAAGGTGGTGGTGAACATTGCCGACACGGGAGTGGGCATAGCGCCGCAAGACCTGCCGCATATCTTCGAGCCATCGTACAAAGGACTTAACACAGAGGCTAACCTCGGCACGGGCATCTCGCTGTCGCTGACGCAGCAGATGGTGCTCACAATGAAGGGAACCATTGAGGTGAAGAGCATCGAGGGCAAGGGAACGCTGTTCACCATAACACTGCCGCAACGCCACTCCAACCGCGAACTGCCGCGATGGATTCCGTCGGTGCTCTCGGCTGGAACCACAGTGGTTGAGCCTGGAGTGAACGACAAGCAGGCGCCTGTCGTAGAGGATGATGACGATGCGGTTGCCGATGGCAGCCAGTTGCAGGTGCTGCTGGTGGAGGACAACTCAGAGGTGGCCCGCTACATGCGCGAGATACTGAGCGAGAAATACCGTGTGATGTATGCGCCTAACGGAAAAGACGCACTGGCAAAGGCTCTCGAGTATGTGCCTGACATCATCGTTACCGACCTTATGATGCCCGAGATGGACGGCTATCAGTTGTGCCGCTACGTCAGACAAAGCGAACTGCTGAAGCATCTGCCAATACTGGTGGTGACGGCACGCAGCGAGAACACCGACCGCATCAAGAGTTACGAGGCGGGTGCCGATGCGTTTATAACAAAGCCGTTCAGCAGCGAAGAACTGATGCTGCGCGTGGAGAAACTGATAGAGCAGCGACAGGTGCTGCGCGACAAGTACTCTAAGGCGCTGCTCGACGACAGCGTGGAGCAGATAGACACCTCGGCTGCCGACCAGAAATTCATGTCGCAACTCCACCAGATACTGCAAGCCAACATGGGCGACACAGCGTTTGGCTCAACCCTCGTTGCCGAGAAGATGTTCATCAGTCAGCGCCAACTGAACCGCAAGGTGAAAATGCTGACCAACGTAGATACTGCAACCTACATCCGCGAGTTCCGCATCATCTTTGCAAAGCAGATGCTCAAGAATACCGACAGTTCGATAACCGACATCTACATACAATGCGGCTTCGAGTCGCCTTCTTATTTCTCTAAGATATTCAAGCAGTCGGTGGGCATGACACCTACGGAATATCGAAAAAAGAATCGTGGTTCATAGCCGTATGATTTGTATTTTGGAAAATTTGCAAGTAACTGTTACCCAGTTACTTGCTTTTTTGTTTTGTCCTCACAGTTACATTTATTTGAGGTCAAAATGTCCTATTTGTTATACTTTTTGTCCCCGTCGTGACAAGAGTGTTTGAAGTTTATTCGCAACTTTGCAGCGTCCTTATAAATCTGCCAACGCTACATATTATATATACCTATGATGCAACAAGGCCCTCGATCAACACATAACCAACCAGACTCTCACAGGCCATCTGCCTATGAAAGAATGAATGATGAAATAGAGAATTTCATTAACCAGGTGGCTGAAGAAGAAAAAAGAAGCAAAACAGTGCTGCATGCCAAGGCAGGCGCACATGAGGAAGAGAAGCAGTCGTTAATAGAGCAGATAGCATCGATGATGACTACTTCAAAATGAAAGGGGAGCAAAGCACAACAAGAGTGCAAACAAAAAAGTCAAACAAAAGACCCATGATGATTATGAAACGAATGTCATTTATTACTTCCGGATTGCTGATTGCCGTTCTGGCGTTGGCCAATTTCTCTTGTGGCAGCGAACAGTTGACATCAATACTGACATCGGCCATGTCGGGAAAAGGCGCAGCGGGAATGGTGTCTGGCTCGGGAAGTGGTGCTGTGACAGTGTCGATGAACACTCGTGGGCTTTCAAAGACTAATGTTACAGTGGGCGACGGCGAGTTCGACTACTACACTTACCCCAAGGCATACGTCGGAAAGGTGATTGTAACGCTGTCGAAACTGCCGGAGAGTGTTGAGGAATTGCGTACCATTAACCTTCCAGGCAGGATGAAAGACATTCATGAGAGTCCGTATGTGCTGTTGCCTCTTTATGTTGCCGCACTCTATCAGTATTCAAAGAACAAGCAGGTGGGCAAGGCGATGATTGAGTACATCGGCAGACAGAAGAATCTGGGCACAGGCAAGCCAGAGTCACTCGTCATCAATTCGCAGTATTCCCAGATAGACCAGTACTGCAACAGCCGCGTCAATCCCGACTACATGGAGTCGCTGCTCACCTATTTTGGCAATGCGAGAGCACCATACACAATGACTATAGAACTCACCAACACAAGTTACACTGCATCAAAAGATGCGCTGGTACTGCGCATCAAGTCATCGAAGCAGTCGTCACCCAAAGACAACACCATCTGGTGTTACGACTCCAATGGCGACGGGAAGTACGACTACTTCTACCCAACCAACATACAGCAGTTGGCACACGGCTTTGGTGCTTATTAGAACTTAATTAGTTCCTTTCATACAACATAGGCTGAAGATACATACATTAATTCAAACCAATGCAGACTGATTAGATACCAACACAAATGGTAATGCAAAAGTAATAACAAGAAAGTGGTTTAAAATCATGAGAAAAAGCCGCGTGGGAAGTGATTCCAGCGCGGCTTTAACTGTTGTCCTAGGCGGATTCGAACCACCACAAACAGAACCAAAACCTGTTGTGCTACCATTACACCATAGGACAATAGCGGGTGCAAAGGTACGCTTTTTTTGCTCTTCTGCCAAATTTTTGCACGTTTTTTTAGGTGACTATATTCCTTTTGTCCCTATTCCTTGCAATTCTATACTTCTAAACTCCTATGCTTCTGCACTCCTTCGCTCCTGCACTTCTGTACTCCTTCTATACACAATATCTTGATTTAATACTTGAACGACGAGCCACCGAGGAACTCGCGGAGCAGCGACGTAGGCGGAATCTCGTGGTCGGTGATGGGCGCGATATAACTCAAGAACTTCAGCAGTCGGTATGCCTCGGCATGCTCTGGTGCGTTCTGCGGCACCTGTCTCAGTATCGGCTCTGCCTGGTTCTTTATCACCGCGAGTTCGAAGAGCATTGCGGTGTTGAACATAGCGTCGGCATTTTCCTGGTAGGGGAATATCCATTTGTTCTCGCCTGCCCGCACCGATGCCCAGCGGTGTATGGTGTCCTGGGCCGAGCATCCACGGTATTTATAGTCGCGTATGATGCGGCGCAGCAGTCGGTTGTCGGTTGTCGGGATATAGTTATGGTTGTCCAGAAGTATTGTTGTCAGTGCAGAAGCATACACGCGGTACTTCTTTTCTTCGGGTATTTGCGCCGTTAGTTCGGGGTTCAGGGCATGTATTCCCTCCACTACGAGTATGTCGTTCTCTCGCAGCACGAGTCGTTTGCCGCCCTCCATTTCGCTTGTTCCCGTGTGGAAGTTATAGTGTGGCAACGTTATCTCCTCGCCGTTGAACAGTTGTTGCAGATGGCGGTTGAGCAGCGGTATGTTCAGCGCGTACAGACTTTCATAGTCGTAGTCGCCTTTATCGTCCCGCGGTGTCTTTGTGCGGTCAACGAAATAGTCGTCGAGAGATATCTGCACGGGGTGCAGTCCGCAAGTCATCAGTTGTATGGAGAGTCGCTTGCATGTTGTGGTCTTTCCGCTTGACGATGGTCCGGCGAGCAACACCATGCGTACACCCTTGCGGTTGAAGATGTCCTCTGCTATGTGTGCTATCTTCTTTTCCTGCAGAGCCTCAGAGACATTGATGATGTCTGTGGCATTTCCCTGTGCCACCTGTTCGTTGAAGTCGCCCACGGTAGAGATGCCAATGATGTTTTGCCAGCGGTGATGCTCCTGGAATATCTCGAACATCTTGTCCTGCCGCACCATTGGTCCCAGTTCGTCCGGATTGCTTGTTGACGGTATGCGCAGCAGCAGTCCGTCATAGTATTTCTCCAGTCCGAAGAGGTATAGTTGGCTCGTGTTGGTGAGCATGGTGCCGTAGTAATAGTCCATGTAGCCGTCAATCTCGTAATAAACGGTGTAGAGCGAGCCTATGGAGCGCAGCAGTTTCACCTTAGACGAGTGCGTAGAGGTTCTGCTGAACACCTCGATAGCCTCCTCTGTGGGGCATTCGTGGCGGCGTATGGGAATCTTAGCGTCTATTATTTCCTGCATTCTCTGCTTCAGTATGGCGACATCCTCTATAGTCACCGCGCGCCCTATTTGCAGGTCGCAATAATAACCGTTGCTCACGGGGATGTCAATTACCACATGACTGTCTGGGAACACCTCGTGCACCGCCTTACACAGCACGAAGAAGAGCGAGCGCACATAGGCGCGAATGCCGCTGGAAGAGGTTATGTCGAGAAATTCCACATCCTGGTTGTGATAGACGCGGTAGTGCATTCCTTCCACCTTGTTGTTCACCTCGGCACTTATCGGTCCGTGTTTCATTTCCACTCCGGAAACAGAAAAAATGTCAGAAAGTGTGCTGCCAATTTCTACATTTACCGTTTTTTTATTATTTTTGCAACGGATTTTGACTGTTTGTTTCATTTTCATGGGATTCTTAGTTTCTTTCCAGGAATGCGCTGCTGGCAACGCTTTCGTTAATCAAAGGCAAAGATAGCAATAATCTTTGCTAAAAAGAGAAATAAGACATTAATTATTTTATAATTTATATTTTTTTAAATCCGTTATGGATGCTTGGGTATATTTAAAGTTGATAGGCTCGCTTGCGTTGCTCATGTTCGGTATGAAAATGATGAGCGAGAGCCTTCAGAAGATGGCTGGACCACAACTGCGCCATGTTCTCGGAGCCATGACCACCAATCGTTTCACCGGTGTGCTTGCGGGCATCTTTGTGACTGCTGCGGTGCAGAGTTCTACGGCGACAGCGCTGATGACCGTCTCCTTTGTTAATGCCGGACTGCTGACGCTCATGCAGGCCATAGCGGTGATTATGGGAGCGCACGTCGGCACCACGGTGACGGCGTGGATAATGTCGCTTGGCTTCGTGTTCAACATCGCACCATACGTCTATCCCGCACTCTTCATCGCCATCATTTTGATATACATGAAGAAGCGGCGCATCTTCGGCGACTTCCTCTTCGGAGTGTCGTTCCTCTTTCTTGGTCTTAGCACGCTGAAGGATTCGGGATACAGCCTTATGCAAGACCCCGAGGCGGGCGCCGTCATCAGTTCCTTCTTCTCCAATTTCAACGAACCCACATTCTGGAACTCGCTGCTCTTCCTCGTCATGGGAACGCTGCTCACGTTATGCGTGCAGTCGAGTGCTGCCATAATGGCAATAACGATGATGCTGTGCTCTACAGGCGCGTTGCACATAGACCAGGGCATCATGCTGGTGCTGGGCGGGAACATCGGAACGACCATCACCTCTAACATAGTTGCTCTTAAAGCCAACACCCCGGCACGAAGGGCTGCCTTCGCACACCTTGCCATCAATGTCATCGGTGTTACGTGGGCACTCCTCTTGCTGCAGCCGTTCACCGACTTCGTATGCAATCTCGTGGGCTTCGACCGTGCAATGACTCCCGGCGACGCAGTGTCGGCAGCCAATCTCGTCAAGTCGTCTGTGGTGCTGGCAGCGTTCCATTCGCTTTTCAACATCTTCAACACCCTGCTCCTCATAGGTTTTGTGCAGTACATCGAGAAATTGGTGTGCTGGGTGATAAAGCCGAAGAAGGTAGACGAGGAAGAAGACTTCCGCCTTAACTTCATCACCTCGGGAATAATGAAGACTCCCGAACTCTCGGTACTCAATGCACAGAAGGAGATAGTGAGTTTCTCCGAGCGCATGCAGCGCATGTTCTCGATGGTGCGCGAACTGCTCGTCGAGAAGAACGATGCCAAATTCAACAAACTGTTCGCTAAGATCGAGAAGTATGAAAGCATCTCAGACAATATGGAGATAGAAATCGCCAAGTACCTCGACGAGGTGGGCGATGCCCATCTCTCCGACGACACTAAGGCCAAGATACGTGCCATGCTGCGCGAGATAAGCGAACTGGAGAGCATCGGCGACTCATGCTATAACATGGCGCGAACCATCAGCCGCAAGGTGCAGAACAAGCAGGAGCACTTCACAGAGAAGCAGTACGAGCACATGCACCAGATGATGGAACTCACCGACGAGGCTCTCTCGCAGATGAACGTGCTTATGGCGGGGCGCAGGGAGGCGCACAACGTGAACACATCGTTCAACATCGAGAACGAGATAAACAATTTCCGCGACCAACTGAAGAGCCAGAACATCAGCGATGTCAACAACCACGTTTACACATACGGCATAGGAACCATTTATATGGACATCATCAACGAGTGCGAGAAACTCGGCGACTATGTCGTTAATGTCGTTGAGGCGCGTATGGGAGCAAAACAGCACGAGCCATAGAATAGCATGCAAGACTTTGCCGCAATAGATTTCGAGACAGCCAACAGCGAGCCTTCTTCGGTTTGCTCTGTGGGCATCGTCATCGTCAGGGATGGCGAGATTGTGGACTCTTTCTACTCCCTCATTCAGCCCGAGCCTAACTACTATACCTACTGGTGCCGCAGAGTGCACGGCCTCTGCTGTGCCGACACCGACTCTGCCCCCGTGTTCCCCAAGGTATGGGCACAGATAGAGCCGCTCATCGCCGGGCTGCCGCTCGTGGCTCACAACAGTCCTTTCGACAAGGGATGTCTGAAAGCCGTTTTCCGCGTCTATCAGATGGACTATCCCGACTACGAGTTCTACGACACCCTCGCCGCCTCGCGACGCAAGTTGCGCACACTGCCCAATCATCAACTGCAAACCGTCGCCGCCGCCTGTGGCTACAACCTTACGAACCACCACCACGCCCTCGCTGATGCCGAGGCATGCGCCTGGATTGCAAGGGAGATATTGTGAAAACAGGTTGATTATTATATTGTCAGAATGCTGAAATACATCTCTAACTCCGACCATTATAAAGAGGTGCTGTCACGGGTGCAGAACGTGAAGCGCACTCTGTGGATAGGCACTGCCGACATCAAGGACCTGTATGTCGAGGCGGGTAAGGAGAAGAAACCGTTTCTGGCTCTCATTGCCCAACTCATTAGGCGCGGCGTAGAGGTGCGTCTCATCCATGCAAAGGAGCCTGGACCCAACTTTCGTGAGGATTTCGACAAGCATCCACTGCTATACGACCGACTTGAGCGTGTGCTCTGTCCTCGTGTCCACTTCAAGATGATTGTTTTCGACTGTAAGGAAGCATACATCGGCAGCGCGAATCTCACGGGTGCAGGCATAGGAATGAAAGCCGACACCACCCGCAACTTCGAGGCGGGCATCCTTACCGGTGACCCGGAACTCGTAGAACGCGCCATGTCACAGTTCGACGATGTCTGGATTGGCAAGCATTGCAAAGCATGTAAGCGCCGTGAGTTCTGCTTAGACCCGATAAAATAGAGGATATGCACTGATGAAATGCATACCCTCTATTATGTTTTTATCTAATCACTTTCACTATTGTACCATCTTTCTTACGAATGATGTTTATGCCCCTCTGTAGTGTGTTAATTCGTTTCCCGTCGGGAGAGAAGTAATTCGTGTCATACTGTGTGTCAGCATTTATTTCCTCTATCCCTGTTACCGATTCCACAGTCACTGTGCAGTAAGCCATAAAACCGCCGTCCTCAGTTGTTGCAATCACAACAGCCGTACCAAACCCTGTTGAAACAACAGTGCCGTTAGAAACCATGCAGACTCCTTCGTTAGAACTACTCCACTTGATTGTTTTGTTGGAAGCATCGGCGGGTAATACCGTTGCAGTCAACTGTGCGCTTTCTCCTATTCCGTGAAGCAAACAAGTGTTCTCTGAAATGTTTATGCCCGTAACTGGCTGTATGACAATAATCTTGCATGTGGCCTTTGCGTCAGGATTGTCTTCAGATGTCGCTGTTACAATCACCTCACCAGCCTTAACAGCAGCAACATTTCCTTCGTTGCTTACTGTTGCTATCTGATTGTTGGCAGAAGACCATAACACATTCTTGTTATCAGCATTGCTTGGAGTGATGGTGGCCTGTAAATCCTCGTTTTCTCCCACTTTTAAAGTTAATGTTGACTTATTCAGCGTTAAACCGTCCACGTGTTGCAGCACCTTGACGACACACGTAGCCGTCAGTCCGCCATCCACTGTAGTAGCGGTCACAAGTGTAGAGCCAATGCCTGTAGCGGTCACAAGTCCGCTATTCGATACCGTGCACACCTGTTCGTTTGCACTTTTCCAATTAACGGTTTTGTCTATTGCATTTTCTGGTAAAACTGTTGCTTCCAGTTGATAAGTGTCCCCAATGTTTACTAGGCCAATTGAAGAAGTTTGCAAAGAAACACTCTCTGCATGTGTCTTAACTAAAACATTGCAAACATCTTTGATTGTTCCATCAACAGAAGATGCAGTGATGTTTGCCTCCCCACGAGCGATTGCTTTAACGAGCCCTGTTTCACTTACTGTCACCACTTGCTCATTATCACTGCTCCATATTATAGTTATGTCATCCGCATTTGCTGGAATAGGGTTAGCCGTCAATTGATGTTGCTCATCAACCTCGATAGCAATTTCATGCTCGGTTAATTCTATTTGCTCTAACGGTTTAGGCTCGGCTATAATATTGGCATATTTCCATCCATAGTGTGCTTTATACGTTTCTACTGCCTCTTTGGGAACATAGACCTTTAGACCATTATTCCATCTATCACCACTTGTACTCGGTGGCGTTACTGCCGCAATATGAAAAGTAACGTTCTTTAATGAGGGCATCCAGTCTGTAGAATATACATTCTTTGATTTGGGATAAACATTTGTAACATCTTCCCCTAAGTAAATATGCATACCTTCCTTATAGTCAAATGCGGCAACGGAATATTCTTTAATTTTGGGTAGTTTAATGGTGTCAGGCAACGTTTCCCTATTTCGTTGTGGCGGGTTCGAACTACTTGTCTTGTCATTCACAAAAGCAAGATAACCAATGTACTCGAGATTTGGGAATTCTGATATGTTGGAAGAGGATAAATCATTAAGTCCATTGTTGAATGCAAAGTCTTGAATTGTTATCAAAGAAGACGGAAGGTGAATGGATTTGAAATATAAATAATGAGGTGTTGCGTAGCCATTGACCGTTGTGACATTTTCTCCCAATATAAGATGTTGGATATTTGTACCGCGGAAAAATGAGTTCGTGATAACCGATATTTTCGTATCAAAAACCACACTGTCAGCCTTCATGTTTATATCCCACCCATTGTAAGACTCCAAACTTTTTGGGAATATCATTTTCTGAAGTGGATAACGAAACACACCGCCTGTAGCAGGTAATCCGAAATCACCATCTAAAGAATTGTTTACCATAGAAGCATCCCCTAAATCGAGAACTCCGTGCAAGTTCATCATTATCAAAGTCCCGATAAACTTGATGTCATCATCATTGAGATACCCCGTAACCTTCAGATTCTGTACCGTCTGCTGGTCTCCATAGTTAATCATACTCGACAGCCATCCTGGTGTCTGGCAGTCAACCACTAAATCCGTTGCTTGTGCAAAAGCCGTATGACTGATGCAAATTGCCATGAATAATATTATTATTTTTTTCATAATTAAAAATATTGTTAGGTTAATAATCTCTATAAGGAATATCCGAACTATAAATAGGTATTTTAAGTCCACAGATAGACATGTCAAAATACAATTCTCTTTTTATACTATCAGACTGAATGCATGGACCCAAAATGATTTCTTTTAGACAACTAATTGGTATTGGTACTTTAATAAAAGGAATAATATTCCCTTTAGTTGAGGAGCGGAAAAACACGGACTTTCTGATATCATTGGCAATAATTGGAATTCGAAGTTCATGCTCATACTTGAAAGAAGCGTTTTTAAGATATGCACTTATGACTGGTAAAATAGAGCCAATAGAGATTATCTTTTCATTATCAGTTACTTCTTTCTTGTCTAAAAGATACTCATATTGGTTCGTTATAATTTCGCCCAATGATTTGGTAGAAACTTTGCTGTTGTCTGTTTGATTGACATAAAGTACATTTAGCAATGGCATGTTATGAAAGAGGTTATCCTCAGCTTTTAATTTTTTTTCGTCGAAACAAAGGCAAGCACCAGTTCCTTTTCCTCCATACATTGTCCACATAGGAAGACAATCCCTATTTTCGGAAAAAGACAACACGAAAGGCGTTAATTCTTCGCGATAAAAATGCTGATAAAAAACATTTGCCACATCAGAATTTCTAATTTGCTCCATGAATACCGATAATCTCTTTTCATTTGGAACATTATGAGAATCTTCATATTGTTGAAAATTTCTTAGGGCCACTTCCCATCCATACTGCATTTCTGTGCTATCATTCATAGAATAAACGCTACTTGCCCAGAATACAAAATGCTCTTTGTCTTCGGATTCACGATAATTGTTGATAATATCGTTAAGCGCATTAATCGTTGTATAATGATATACCATACCATTGTCAAGGCCATCTCACTCCCTAAATGGCAACCAAAGATAAGAAACGGCTGATATACAAAAAAAGCGTGGGAGTCTCACAATCACTCGTCCCACACATGGAGGCTCTGGCATCGCCCTATTCGTCGAGACGAGCAACGCCGAAGCCCACGCCGTATGTTTATATACGCCAACATAAGCAGAAGCCAACAATGGCTGTCTGCTATGAATAAACGGATATTACATACCCATGAGCATCTACCGTTGCTTTGTTTCTGACGAATAGTTTGAGGAACTGCCAGATTCCCATGTGTCAAAAGACAAAGCGTCAAGTAAACGCCTTTCCTATATATAGGTCTTCACTCTCTTGCGTCCCACCCAGAAGCAGGGCATCGGCGTGAAGACATTGCAAATATACAAATAATTTCTGTAACGGCAAAAACATTTACGATACTTTTCTTGTTTTCTATCAGATAATTCCTTTAAAAAGTTCTTTTTCAAAGAAAAAGTAGTACCTTTGTGCCAGACTATCAATCATCTGGCCTTTATGACAATAGAAAACATACTTACCTTGATACATGGTGATGAGACTCGCATGCTAGAACTGAAAAAGACAACAGGTGAGTTAAAGGATGGTATGCGTTCAGTTTGTGCTTTCCTCAATACCGCTGGTGGATGGTTGCTCTTCGGCATTGCTCCAACAACCTTGAAGATTCTCGGTCAGGAGGTAACAGACAATACCCGAAAGGAGATTGCCAGGGAGATTGCCAAACTTGAACCGCTGATAGACCTGCCGGTAGAATACATTGATGTGCCTGATCGTCCAGGTTATCAAGTCATTGCCATTCATGTGAATGCGGCTAGTTATTGGGATGCGCCTTATACTTACGATAGCAAACCCTACATTCGGATAGAAAGCACGACCGTTGTTATGCCCCGTGACATGTTTGAAGACAGGCTGATGCGGAGCAAGAACAATCGCTACAAATGGGAAGACCAAGCATGCGAAGGCATCACCATAGCAGACTTGGAGGAACAGCGTATTAGGGGTGGAGTGCGTCTTGGCGTTGAACGCGGCCGAATGCCTGAGTCGTCATTGATGGAAACAACAGAAAGTCTTGTCGAGAAATTGAAACTGACCACTCAAGATGGGAAACTGAAGAATGCTGCCGCCGCCTTGTTCCTGCATGACACAAGCCAGTTTCCTCAGTTTCTGCTTCGCATGGCTCGTTTCCGTGGCACAAACAAGAATGAGTTTTTCGACAATCAACGTGCCTATGGCAACTTCTTCACATTATTGGATGCTGGTATGGCGTTCTTCTTCAAACACCTATCAATCAGCGGAAAGATAGTCGGTTTTACGAGGGAAGAGAAGTTGGAAGTTCCTGCTGAAGCCTTAAGAGAAGCCTTGACGAATGCCCTTTGCCATCGGTTTTTCCACAACACAAGTAGTTCTGTTGGTATTGCCATATACGATGACCGCATCGTGATTGAGAACTCTGGTCATCTACCAGAGGAACTGACCACAGAGACCATCAAACAGTCTCATCATTCATTCCCGCAGAATCCCACCATTGCCGACGTACTCTTCAAAACAACGTTTTTGGAGAACTGGGGTAGTGGTGTTGGTCGTATCATGGATGCTTGTCGGGAAGCAAACCTTCCAGAACCGGAGTATAATCAGAATGCATCCTTTGTTTGGGTAACGTTCTGGCGTACAAACTTACAAACGGACAACCACTCAACCCCACAAGTTAATAACCCCTCAACCCCCTCAACCCCCTCAACCTCCAAGCGAGAGGATGCTAAGTTGAAACGGTTGAAAACATTATTGTCTGCAATAGGGGAAAATGGTGCTAATCTGAAAGTTCTTATGCAGGTGATGCAGCGTAAGGATAGGAAAGGTTTCGTTTCCACATACATTACTCCTAACATAGAGTCAGGATATATTGCCATGCTATACCCGGAAACGCCAAACCATCCCATGCAGTCATACTACTTGACGAATAAGGGAAGAGAAGCCTTGAACAATCTTTGATTGCAAATCTGATTTGTTTCTCTCATGCTAAGGGTGCACTTTCGTTATTATTATAGTCGAATGAAAATCCCAACGTTTTCATGCAGCCGAGAGTAGAGTCCCATACTTTTTCGGCTATGCCGAGGCAAGGAAAAGGTCGGATGAAATTCAACCTTTTCCTTTAAAAATTTGGTCATTACGTCAACCTTTTATATTTTTGCAGCAAACTATCAACTTCCACTTTTATCCGTAAACTCAAATGAAGACAGGACTGGTACTTGAAGGGGGCGCGATGCGCGGACTGTTCTCGGCAGGTGTTATCGACGTGCTGATGGAGCAGGGCATCGAGTTCGACGGCATCGTGGGCGTCTCGGCAGGCGCAGCCTTCGGGTGTAACATGAAGAGCCGGCAGGCGGGGCGCGCCATACGTTACAACACCAAGTACGCCGACGACTGGCGCTACTGCTCGTTGCGGTCGCTCGTCACTACTGGCGACATCTTCGGGGGCGAGTTCTGCTATCATTACATGCCCAAGCACCTCGACATCTTCGACGAAGAGACATTCAACAATAACCCGCAGGAGTTCTATGCCGTGTGCACCGACGTTGAGACGGGAGAGCCTGTGTATAAACGCCTTATGGAGGCAGACGACGAGTGCTACGAGTGGATACGCGCCTCGGCAAGCATGCCCTTGGCATCTAAGATAGTGGAAATCCGAGGACAGAAACTGCTCGACGGCGGAATCAGCGACAGCATACCACTCAAGTTCATGCAGCAACAGGGCTACGAGAGATGTCTTGTGGTGACCACACAGCCGGCAGGATATGTCAAGAAGAAGAACCGCCTGCTGCCGCTGATGCGCATGGCACTGCACCGCTATCCGCACTTCATCGAGGCGATGGCGACACGTCACAATATGTACAACGCGCAACTGGCATACGTGGCAGAGCAGGAACGCACCGGCAACGCTCTGGTGCTGCGGCCCGAGGCGCCGCTCACCATAGGGCACATAACGCACGACGCCGACAAGATGCGCCAGACGTACAACATAGGAAGGGCGCTGGCGGAGAAGCATCTTGAGGAAATCAGAGGATTTGTTGGGAGTTGAGAGTTGAAAGTTGAAAGTTGAGAGATGAGAGTTGAGCGACATTTGCTGAGAGATAGTTCTCCCATTCGCTCTGACAGTGCTCATGCGACCATGCAGTAGTGGCTGCCCATCCTCACTACTCCCCGCCCCTTGAAGTTCCCCTCGCCTTTTGGAGAGGGGTTAGGGGTGAGGCCTTGGGGCAGGGGTGGGGTCAGTGATATTAAGGAGTGATGTTAAGGAAAGAGATAGGTGAAGGAAAGTCACAGTCCCCACCCCTACCCCCTCCCCCTTCAGGGGCGGGGAACTGTCAACAAGAAGATGTATGGTCTTTCTGTTAGCAAGGGCGAGGGGAGTCTTCAGTAATAGTGGCAATATATAATTACCAAAGAAAATGACAACAATGGAAACAGACGAGATATACATGCGGCGATGCCTGCAACTGGCACGCTGCGGAGAGTTCTTCGCAAAGCCGAACCCTATGGTGGGAGCGGTGATAGTGGCCGACGGCAGAATCATCGGCGAGGGCTATCATGTGCGCTGCGGCGAGGGACACGCCGAGGTGAATGCCTTCGCCTCGGTGAGCAGTGCCGACGAGCATCTGCTGCCCCAAGCCACCATCTACGTCAGTCTGGAGCCCTGTTCCCACTGGGGCAAGACACCGCCATGCGCCGACCTCATCGTAAGCAAGGGCGTGAAGAGGGCTGTCGTGGGCTGCATCGACCCCTTTGCCGAGGTGCAGGGGCGCGGCATAAAACGGCTGCGCGATGCAGGCATAGAGGTCACTGTGGGCGTGCTCGAGGAGGAGTGCCAACTGCTTAACAAGCGCTTCTTCACCTTCCACAGCCTCCACCGCCCGTTCATAACGCTGAAATGGGCGCAGACGGCAAACGGATTCATCGACAACGGAGGCAAACCGCTCGCCATATCAACCCCCACGACGCTGATGCTCATGCACAAACTGAGGGCTGAGAACGACGCCATAGTGGTGGGCAAGACCACCGAGGAGCGTGAGCACCCGCAACTGACGGTGCGCCACTGGGCAGGACCGTCGCCCGTGAAGATGGTGCTCTCTCATGCCACCGAGCCACTTCCCGGCATCGAGGGACAACTCTCCGACGCTGAGGTGCTGCGCGTGCTGATGAAGGCGGCGCACGACAGCGGCATACAGTCGATGATGGTTGAGGGCGGCCGACACACCCTGCAGTCGTTCATTGACAACCATTTGTACGACGAGATACGCGTGGAGCAGTCGCCGCAGACCGTTGCCAGCGGCACACCGGCGCCGCAACTGCCTGCGGACATCAGCGTGGTGAGCCGGCAGGAAATCACAGGCAACACCATCACCCTGTATCGTTATAGCCGAACGTGAGTTCGGCAAAAACGTTCCCAAACAATGTTTACATTACTGTGTAGGGGCGCTTAAATTCAGTGTGTTCATAACTTCCTAAACTTAAATTAATCACAATAATTTAACTTTCGCACGCTTCGCTTGCTTAAGGAGTTCAGGAGTTTGGGAGTTCAGGAGTATAGACGACACATAGCAGGTCGCCCACCATCAATACATGGCAATAAGTAATAACTGATGTCTGCACTCCAGCGGCTGAAAGCCGCGAAAACTCCTATACTCCTATACTCCTTCAACTTGCGAAAGTTGAGTCACGATAATTTTATGATTTGCGGGCTAACACGGAGGTCAGCCCCTACAACTTAATGTAAGCGACGCATGCTATTATTATCTTAAGTTTTGGAAGTTATAAACGCCCTGAAAGGGCAGTAAGAACATAGCCCAGGGCATCGCCCTGGGGAAAGTGTATTTAGTGAAATCGCGCTGAAAGTGCAAAAGAATTTAAAACGTATTAAGTCTTTTGCACTTTCTGCGCGATAGTTAGTCTTGGTGGATAACACCCAGGGCGATGCCCTGGGCTATGTTTTTACAGCCCCTTCGGGGCATTATGTTGTAGTTAACATACTTCCGAAACTTCAATTATTAAGTAAAATAGGCTATATTGTTCAGTAAAATAGGCTATATTGGTTGGTAAAATAGGCTATTTTACTGTTCGGAAGGGTCTAAGGCGTAATCTGTTTCCTTGCCGCGACGGCCGCAGCAAGCCGTCTGTTGTTTTGGCGTTCATGCACGGTGCTCAGCAGTAGGGTGCTGAATATTCTGATAATGAATGGCTAAGACGAAAAAACGGACTTATAATTTGCATTATTAATAAATTATTCTTACCTTTGCACTTTGGAAGGTGAAAAACCACGGACCGACTAATAATAAACCAAAATTATAAACTATGAAACAAACCTATTTAAAATCTTTATTCCTATCGCTACTGATGATAGTGATTGGAAGTATCGGGACCTTTGCAGGAGAAAACGTTGTGTCTTTCTCTGCAGAAACAGACAAAGGTTCTGTAACAAATAACGGACAAACTTCTACAGGAGATAACGTAACCAAAGAAGATGTGACGATTACATCTTCAAACGGTTGCCTTGGTTCTGGAAGTTATCGGGTTTACACTAATGGTACGTTAACAGTTTCCACAACGACAGGCACTATCACAAAAATTGAGATTACCTGTGAAGGAACAACTGTTGGTGATAAAAATTACAACCCAAACAAGTTTACGCTTAACGAAAGTTCTACAGGAAGTTATTCTGGAAGTGGCTATATTGGAACTTGGACAGGAGAAGCTACATCTGTAGTGTTGAATGCCAGCGCACAGGTTAGAATGACAAAAATTGAGGTAACCATTGAAACTGAAGAAACCGATGCAGAACTTCATCACCTTGAATTCGAAGGCAGCTATCCTACTTTGTTTGCTGTCGGTGATGAATTCTCGTATGAGGGCCTTACTGTTTGGGCTGTTTACACTGACGAGACGAAGAAGAACGTAACGACAAAAGCCACCTACTCTCTTGAAAAAGGCATGGACTATGAAGGCACACAGATGGTTAGTTGGGAATATGCTGAGGATGACACAAGTGTTGGAAACAATTACCAGATAACCACTGTAAAGCTTGCCCTCTCCAAAATAGAAGCCGAAACTACAAAGAAAACTTTCTTTGTGGGAGATGAGTTCACAACTGAAGGACTTACTGTAATGGCAACCTATACTGACGAAAGAGTCACCCTTTCAGATAAGTTGCCAGATAGAGAGATTGATGTTACTGACAAGATAACTGTTGTTAGTTCTCCTGACATGAGTACTGTAGGAACTTTTAAGGAAGTGAAGGTATCTTACACAGATGGTGACAGAACAAAGACAGCTTTCTATTACATTGATGTTGTGGAGGCTGCCGAAGAGGCAACGGCTACAGGTAACCTGAACAACTCTGACGATGGTGTATTTGCAGGAGTAAAAGGTTTCACGAGTGGAGCGCATAGCGTAACAGGAACATTAGCAACAGACGCAGGCAATGTGACGGTGGACTATGCAGGAACTTCTAACACCTACCTGAACAATACTCAAATTCGCATTTACAAAAGTGGTTCTACTCTCACATTCACTGCACCTACAGGATATACACTTACTAAGATAGTGCTTACTAAGACAGAAACTGACGGAGGCAATTATTCTGACATCACATCAGAACAGGGCAGTTATTCTGACGGCACATGGACAGGTGATGAAGAAGCAGTCACTTTCACAGGTATCGGAAGTAGTGGCAATACAGTAAAGCTTGCCTCTGCAGAGGTAACACTGGAGAAGGCGGGCGTTAAGTATTCGCTTACTCTTTCTGACACAGAGAATGGAACTGTGACGATGAAGGATGCTACAGGGGCAGAATTGCAATCAGGAGTTAAACTGAAAGAGGGAACCGAGGTAACAATCGAAGCCTCTCCTGCTGCTGGTTATCTGTTCGATGGCTGGACTTCTACTCCTGATGGAGTAATTGATGATGCAACAAGCGCAACGGCTACATTGACAATGCCGGCAGGCGATGTTGCACTTTCGGCATCGTTCATAATAGACCAGAATGTACAGCATTATAACATCACATGGAGCGTTAACGGTACAGAAACCACAACAGAAGTTGTAGAAAACGAAGAAATTGACTTCGCAGCACCAGAGAATGTTCCTGCAGGATACAGTTTTGTGGGATGGGTAGAGGAAGAGATTGACGGCGTGGTTACCGATGCTCCTACCTACGTTACCGAGGCAACAGCAACGGCAGATAAGACATATTATGCTGTGCTGTCGTCTGGAGAAATGCTTGCCCAAACATTGACTTATGACGGCTGGACGTACTCTGGCGCGACAACCGACAAGAAAAGTTATCGTCTCTTTGGTGAAGATGCATACGTCGAGTCGGCAGAGTTTGATCTTAGCACTTTGAGTAAAGTTGTAATTTATGGAGGACGCTTCGGCCAATTAACCGATCAAACTGCAACTGGTGAAATAACCGATGGAACGAACCTCTGGAAAACGTTCAACTTAACTGGAACAAATAATGCGAAGAAGCATGAGTTCACTGGTGGCGCTGGTCTTAGCGGAACAGGAAAGTTGCGCATCGCTTCAACATGTGGTGATGGCGAAAATAAGGGACTTCGTATCTCTAAGATAGAAATTTACACTAAAGAACTTCCCGAAACATACTATTTCACTACTATTCCAGAGAAGGTGCAGATGAACATCACTTCTGCTAAGTGGGCAACATACGTTCCTACAGAGAACGTACTCTTCCCATCGGATGTTACTGCATATGTAATAACAAGCGTTAGCGAAGGAAATGCTGAGGCAACACAAGTAGAGAGTGTTACAGCAGGAACACCAGTAATAGTTAATGGTGATGCAGGCACGCATACCCTTATAAAATATGCAAATGCAAGTGCTCCAACGGCAAACATGCTTCTGGTTTCTGACGGCAACGTTACTGGCGACGGTACAATCTTCGTGCTGGCAGTAGAGGGCGGACAGGCAGGCTTCGCTCCACTCTCTAACGGCAAGAAACTCTCAGAGGGCAAGGCTTATCTTAAGGTAGAGAACGCTTCGGGCGCTAAGATTAACTTCGTGATTGACGGCGAAGCAACAGACATCCGCAACATTGAGAATGCTGTTGACTTCAGCGACGGCGCATGGTACAACCTCCAAGGCGTGAAGGTTACAAGTCCACAGAGAGGCATCTATATCCACAACGGTAAGAAAGTGGTGGTTAAGTAGTACATTATAAATAAACGACTATGGAAAAGAAAACATATAAAAAGCCAGCAGCAGAGGTGCTGCAGTTAAAGACAAGCGACAACGTTATGGACTTCCCGTTCTTCACAAATAGCGTGAGTGACGGACTGGGAAAGAAGAACGATATGACTGTCGTTGATGACGATGAAGAAGAGGAAGAGTCAGAGGACGATCCCGTGAAATATATTTCATCGTACAAACGCTATAAACCTTTTGAGGACTGGAAAGGAACAGTGCTCGACTGGTAATAATAATCGGGAGTCAGATTTCTGACTCCCGATTATTATTACCACCCTTTGACCCCACATAAGTCCTCCTGTTTCTCCTTACTCTTCAATATCACAGACCCCACCCCTACCCCTAAGCCTCACCCCTATCCCCTCTCCAAGGGGCGAGGGGGACTTTAGGGGCAGAGAGTATCCGCTTCCCGTTAGTTGTTCACCTTCAACACCCGACTGGTGCCAGAGTCGTTGTACGAGCAGTGATAGCGTTTCATTTTGCGGTCGCCACCCTTTCCGTTCTCGGTGACGATGCCGCCGTTGTTCATGTCATAGATGCGCTTGCATGTGTTGCATGTGGCAAAGCCGATGTCTGACATCGAGAGCGTGTGCTGCGCTGACAGGTCCTCATAGCAGTTGGGACACAGGGCATCGAAGGCATAGAGTTCGCCGCTGAGGTTGCCATATCCCACGATGATGCCGCTTGACGACGAGATGCCGAGGATGCGGGTGCGCAGTTCGTCCTCTCTGTTCATCACCACCTCAGAAGAAAGCCCGCGGTTGCTCTCGAAGCCGTACTTCTTGCCTGGCTTGGTGTATATGCGGCAGAAGGTGCCTGGCGATGTGGCGATGAGCGCACTCGTCAGCGTGGGGTCGTTGTGCTGCGCGTTGTCGAACACAAAAAAGCAACTGTTGTTACTGTACTCGAACTCGGAGTTGGCGCAGGATAGGGGAAGGAAGAAAAGCAATCCCACAAGAAAAAACCAGCCTAAGGAAACCCAACTTAAGGAAACCCACCCTAAGCCCCTCCCCAAGGGAGGGGTCTTAATTACATTCATAGTCCTATTCTCCATGAGAGGGGTTTTAATCAGCGTCATAGAACTCTCCCCTGGGGAGGGGCTTAAAGCACATAAAGAGTTTTTGACTCTCGTTAGGGCTTGCCCTATCATATTGTTCATTTCGTGTTTTGTAAGATTATTCATAACATTATTTTGATAAATACCTCCCATAATAGCATTATTAGAAGGTAATTAAACCCCAACCTTGAGAACAGAACTATGAATGTAATTAAAACCCCTCCCTTGGGGAGGGGCTTAGGGTGGGTTTCCTTATGCTGGGTTTTGAGTTAATCTACTCTCTGCCTCTTTCACCCTATCGAAGTGGAAGTCGCTGAGCGTCTTGTCCATGAGTGCCGTGATGCGGTCGTTGCACAGGTTGCCGATGCTTCCCTCGTGGGTGTGGTGGATGTTGTGGTCGGCACGGAACTCGCCAGCCTCAATCTCCAGTCCCACCTTCTTATAAGCATCGCGGAACGGCATGCCCTGGGCTGCCAGACGGTTCACCTCCTCGACGGAGAATATCGGGTCGTACATCGGGTTGTCGAGAATATGCTCGTTCACCTCCATCTTGTTTATGATATATGCCGCCATCGAGAGGCAGTCTTTCAGTTCGTCGAAGGCAGGGAGGAACACCTCCTTTATTATCTGCAAGTCGCGGAAATAGCCCACTGGCAGGTTGTTCATGATGAGTGTCACCTGCTGTGGCAGTGCTTGCAGTTTGTTGCTCTTGGCACGTATCAGTTCGAAGACGTCGGGGTTCTTCTTGTGCGGCATGATGCTCGAGCCAGTGGTGCACTCCTTAGGCAACTTCACGAACGAGAAGTTCTGCGAATTGAACAGACATGCGTCGTATGCCATCTTCGCCAACGTGCCAGCCACTGAAGCCATGGCGAACGCCACGTTGCGCTCCATCTTGCCACGCCCCATCTGTGCATACACCACGTTATAGTCCATAGAGTCGAAGCCCAGCAGGTCGGTGGTCATCTGACGGTTCAGCGGGAACGACGAGCCATAGCCAGCCGCCGAACCCAAGGGATTGCGGTTGGTGAGGCGGTAGGCAGCCTGAAGAAACAGCATATCGTCGGCGAGCGACTCGGCATAAGCGCCGAACCACAGTCCGAACGAACTGGGCATGGCAATCTGCATGTGGGTGTAGCCAGGCATCAGGATGTCCTTATACTGGTTGCTCTTGGCAATAAGTTCGTCGAAGAGTGTCTTCACGCCATCCACTATCTCGCGCAGTTCGTGACGGGTGAAGAGTTTCAGGTCAACAAGCACCTGGTCGTTGCGCGAGCGTCCCGAGTGGATTTTCTTTCCCATGTCGCCCAGTTTGCGGGTGAGCATCAGTTCCACCTGTGAGTGAACATCCTCCACATCGTCCTCGATGACAAACTCGCCACGCTCGCACACGGCGTAGATGTTACGCAGTTCGGCAAGCAGTGCCGTCAGTTCTTCTCGTGTCAGCAGGTTTATCGACTCAAGCATGGTGATGTGCGCCATGCTGCCCAGCACGTCGTACTTGGCGAGATAGAGGTCCATTTCGCGGTCGCGTCCTACGGTGAACCGTTCTATCTCTTTGTTTATCTCAAAGTTCTTTTCCCAGAGTTTCATTTGAATTACAAGTTATCGCCTTTGGCGATTGTTAATTACGAATGTTGAATTACGAATTACGAGTTGTCGCCTACGGCGATTATAAATTATGAATGTTAAATTACGAATTTAGATTTACGAGTTGTCGCCTACGGCGATTGTTAATTACTAATTAAAAATTTTACATCGCAGCGAAGCGAGAATAACTCGTCATTCCACATTCGTCACTTGTAGTTGTTTAATAGAATAACTCTTCATTCGTAATTCAACATTCAACATTAATCATACGTCATACGGAATCATTGCCAGTGCCTCGGCAATTTTCTCCACACCATCCTCAAGCGGTTTCTTTGCCATTGCCGCCATGAAGAATGGGATATCAGCCTTTAGAGTCACCTTGAGTTTTGATTCTGTCTCGCTCGTGGGTAGCATCTGAATCCACAGGTTCATGGGCACTGGCGACTGCTCAGCCTCAAACTTCACGCACTTAGGCTCTTCGCGCTCCACCACACGGAGTGTCACGGGTCCCATCGGGGAAGTGATTGAGACGCTGTCGCTGTCGAAAGTGAGATCCTTCAACTTGTCTTCGGGAATGCGGTCGCGCACACGCTCGATATTGCTCAGGTCGCTCAGCATCCTATAGACATTCTCCTGTGGATAAGCCACTTTCTTTATGCTGCTTTCAAATTTGCTCATATTAATATATTTATGAATTACGAATTTGGAATTACGAATTACGAGTTGTCGCCTACGGCGATTGTTAATTATGAATGTTGAATTACGAATTTGGAATTACGAGTTGTCGCCTCTGGCGATTGTTAATTACGAATTATTAATTATCCATCGCAGCGAAGCGAGAATAACTCGTCATTCAACATTTGTCATTTGTAATTGTTTAAAGAATAACTCGTCATTCAACAATCCAAACTACAAATTATTTCTTCCAGTTTGCCGGGTCCTTGCGCCATTCGTTCAGCACCTCGATGTCAGCCTCCTTGATATAACCTGTCTCCGAAGCCTCTGCTACGACGTGCTCGTAGTCGGTAAGTGTAACCAACTTGACATTGGCAGCATCGAAAGCCTCCTTGGCAACGGGGAATCCGTAGGTGTAACTGGCAACCATACCAATCACCTCGCTACCGCCCTTGCGCAGAGCCTCGACAGCCTTCAGCGAACTGCCGCCGGTGGAGATAAGGTCTTCCACCACTACCACCTTCATGCCAGGCTTCAGTTCACCCTCGATGAGGTTCTCCAGTCCGTGGTCCTTTGGTTTCGAACGAACATATACGAACGGCAGGTTCAGTGCATCGGCAACCAATGCGCCCTGTGCTATGGCACCTGTTGCCACGCCAGCCACTGCCTCAGCCTCGGGGAAATTCTCAAGCACGGCATGAGTCAGTTCCTGCTTAACATAGTTGCGCAGTTCTGGGAACGAGAGAGTCTTGCGGTTGTCGCAGTAGAACGGTGATTTCCAGCCCGACGCCCATGTGAACGGGTCGTTAGGTTGCAACTTTATAGCCTTGATCTTCAACAGTTTTGAGGCGAAAGCCTTCTTCATTTTATCCATATCCATTGTGTTTATTATTGTCAATAAATAACTTTCGGGGGCAAAGTTACGAAAAAGTAAAAAAGTATAAAAGTAAAAAGGTAAAAAACTACTCTCAACAATCAACTTCCTCTATGCACTGGCGTATCTGGTCGATGGTGAAACCGCGTGAAGCGGCGAAGCGCATCAGTTTGATGTTCATTTCATAGTCGTTGTCGGCTCGTGTCTGACGGCGTTTCTGGTCTAACAACGGACGCAGGATACTGATGAAATCGCTGTCGGGAATCTCGTCGAGGACTTTCGTCTGTATCGCTTTATCAACGTGCTTGACATAGAGAGCCTGTTCTATCTTGCGCCGTCCCCAGTGGTTATACTCCATTTTGTCGTGCACGAAAGCACGGCAGTAACGTTCGTCATCGACATACTTGTTACTGACAAGATGCTCCATGATGCGTGCCTGTGCCTCTTCGGGAATCTCCCATTTCGTCATCTTGTCAATCATCTCGCCCGTGCAGTGCTCGGCACTGGCACATAGGGCGGTGAGACGGGCGAGGGCTTGCTCCTCGGTCATTGGCTTTCCTGCCGATTCCTTTGCTGAATTATATTTCTTGAATGGCATAATAATTTATTTTAGTGTTGCTCTGACGAAGCGCTGCTTGCCAAACTGGTCGTTCTTGAATGTAATATCGCAGAATCCCTGCTCAGCGAGGAGTACCTCTAACTGATTGACGAACAGTGGGTTAATCTCGAAATAGAGTTTCCCTTGCGGCACGAGAGCCATTCTCGCATAGATGCTGATGGCACGATAGAACTTCAACGGGTCGTCCTCGGGTGTGAAGAGAGCAATGTCGGGCTCATGGTTAAGCACCGTCTCTGTCATCGCTTTAGATTCTGAAGGAACGATGTAAGGAGGGTTAGAGACGATGACATCTGCCCTATGTCCCTCCACAATGACGGGGTTTAAGGCGCATTTAATGATGTCGTTCTCTTTGAATGTTATATTCGCATTGAGTGTTTTGGCATTATGTTGCGCTATCGCAAGTGCCTCAGGGCTGATGTCCCACGCCTCCACCTCGGCATTGGGGATGTCGAGTGCAAGGGTTACGGCGATGCAACCCGAGCCAGTGCCGATGTCGAGGATTCTCTTCCCTTTTGTTCGTATAGGGTAATTGTGTGACTTGTCATAACCACTCTCCTGGGGAGGGGCATAGAGTGGGTGTTGGTCTTCCGTTATCCACTGGCACAGTTCTGCCGTTTCGGGACGAGGGATGAGCACACCAGGAGCCACATGGAAACGGCGGCCGCAGAACTCGGCAATGCCAACAATATACTGCACAGGTTCGCCATCGGCCAGTCGTTGCACTTTCTCCTGCAGTTCTGCTAGCGGCAGACGCTCCGTTTCACCGCAAAGGATGTCGGACATAGACAGTCCGTAGCCCACTTCCAAAAGATAGCGGGCAACGGCATGTGCCTCTCCTTCATCATAACGGCAGCGCAATTGCTGGCAAATGTCTCTGAATGTCATCGTGAGCGTTGTTTCAGAAGAACGTATATAATCACCGGCGCACCCATTATCGGGGTTACAGCATTCAGCGGAATGATGCCGCCCGAGCCAGGCAACACACAGATGATGTTGCACAAAAGGGCGATGGCAGCACCGCAGAACAACGTGGCGGGCAACAGCCTGCGATGGTTCTCCGTGCCCAACAACATTCGCGCTATGTGCGGAACGGCAAGTCCGATGAAAGCCACAGGACCGCAGAAGGCGGTGCTGACAGCCGTCAGAACACCCGTAACGAAGAGCAGATAGTTGCGCACACGCTTGGTGTTGATGCCCAGGTTCTCGGCATATTGTTCGCCCAGAAGCAGCGCGTTGAGCGGTTTTATCAGAAGCAGTGCAGCCACAAGACCGAGCAGCGTCACCGATGCGAAGGCAGGCATCTGCTGCATGGTGACACCGCCGAAATTGCCAAGTCCCCACACCATATACGACTGCACACCCTCTTCGGTGGCAAAGAAATTGAGCAGCGATATTGCCGACGAAGCGATATATCCTATCATGATGCCGACGATGAGCAGCATCACATTGTTCTTAACCATCGTAGAGAAGAACATGATGAGCGCCATCACCGCCATTGCGCCGACAAAGGCAGCCACCAGTATGGCGACAAAGCCCGTGAGGGAGAACGAGCCGGCGGTGATGCTGCCGCCAAGCAGAAGCATCACAAGGGCAACACCGAGCGAAGCACCGCTGTTGATGCCGAAGATGCTGGGGCCTGCCAGCGGGTTGCGGAATGCCGTTTGCAGCATCAGTCCGCTCACGGCGAGCGACGCTCCGCACAGCATTGCCGTGAGTGCCTGTGGCAAACGGTTCTGCAGTATGATGTAGTTCCATGAAGGATGCTCCGCGTCCTCGTTGCCCAGAAGAATGCCCACCACATCCTTCACGGGGATGTCGGCGGCACCCAGCAGCAAGTTAAGGGCGAAGAGCACAGCAATGGCGAGCACTATGATGCCCACACTCATCACTCCCTTATGTGAGTTTTCTTTCATTGTATATCTCTATCAGATTTTCTGACCTTTTACTTTATTACTTTTTTACCTTTTTACTTTATTACTCTTTTACCTTTTTACTTTTTTACCTTTATAAAGTATTTAGGTTCTCCAAGATTCTTCTCGGGATGGGCAATGCAGATGAAGTCGCGCAACAGGCGCTCGGGATGGAACGGAGTGTCCTCATAGAAAGTGTTCAGAGAGTTGTTGCATCCGTAGATGTTTCCCTCGCGGAAAGCGCGGAACTGGTTGTAGCCAGCCTTCTCGGAGAGCAGTTCCCGTGACGTGATGTCGTGCGGGGCACTATATCGGAACATCCAGATGTCGGCGTCCATAGCCTTCTCGAGCACCGCTTCGAACGGCAACGACAGCGAGCCACTCGACTCGTCGCCGCTCCACGCATAGCCGATTCCAGCGTCGGCAATCATCTGTCCTATGGTGCTTTTGCCGCCAGGCACATACCATACCGAGCCCGTCAACTTGTCCATAAGCACCTTCTTGCGCGCTCCTTCGGCATTCTTGCCCGCTACATCCGCCTTCAGTCTTCCGTATTCCTTATCTATCTCGGCAAAGAGAGAGTCGGCCTGCTGCTCCTTTCCAAACAACATTCCGTAGAAGCGCATCCACTCGGCGCGGCCCAGAGGCGAAGTCTCCATGTAGTCGGCAGTCTCGATTATGGGTATGTTCAGTTCGCTCACTCGACCATAACCGCCGCTGTTCTGGAACGGCGAGAGGAAGATGGCATCTGGCGCAAGGTCGATAATCGACTCTATGGTAGGGCTCAGCGCACTGCCGCAGTCGCGAATCTTGCCCGCCTTGACGCCCTCTTTCACCCACGGAAGGTTAATATACATCAGGTCGCACACGCCACCAACGGCATCGGCGGCACCCAGTTCATCGGTCAGGGCACAATGAACGCTGGTTGCGATGAGCGCTTTCTTCAATGGCGTGTGTACTATCGTTGCTCCTGGATGCAACGCCTTCAGGCTGTCGTCACTTGCACCGCTGCCATCGCTGGGCACCAGCAGATAGGCATGCAGCGTCTTCCCGAGGTTCCAGGGGTCGGCAAGAGTAACCATACTGTAGCCGTTGCAATCGATAATTTTGATGCGTTCGGCATACTTCATTTGCAGGGTGTCGCCCACGGCATTGTTCACTTTGACACCGCGGCAACCCGTTCCCACTGCCGCCATAACGACAATGGCGACGGTCAGTAACAACAGTTTCTTCATCGTTTAGGCTTATATGCCGCAAAGTTACTCATTTTTCCGATGTATGCCAAACGTTTGGTAATCTTTTTACAGACGGCTTGTAACAACATTACAAACGGCTTGTAACAGTATTACAGATGGCTTGTAATAAGATTACAGACGGCTTGTAATAATACAAAAAAGGTGCAGCACGATGTTATCGTGCCACACCAGTGTGGGAGTTTAGGAGTTCGGGAGTGCAGGAGTGCAGACACTACAATATTTTATTTGAATGCATGTCTTTAGATTCTCCTATACTCCTGCACTCCTATACTTCTGTACTCCTAAAATAATCACTTAATCACCACTTTCTTTCCGTTGTGTATATACAGGCCTTTCTGTGTCGGCTTGCTGCTGAACATGTGGCCGTCAATGGTGTACCATGAACGTTGAGCGTCGAGCGTTGAGCGTTGGTTGATGAACGTAGATTCTATTCCAGTCACCACGTCGCCCATCAGAACAACTTTAACAGCGTCTGCGCTGAGTCCATTGCCCAACATGAAGTAAGCATTTCCGGCATTTATGGCAACGTCGTTGTCGGCAGTCACTTTTTTCAGCATGCCGTCGGCGTCATCGTAGAAATAATCGTTCTGAGGCACGAAAGCCTTTTTATAGACACCTATCATAGGTACTGTGTCGGTCTTTTCTGCAATGTTAGTCGTAGCCACCACCACGTTCTCGGCGCTGATTTCCTGTCCGTTGGGAACGATGATGTAAGGAGTGTTTGCTGTTGTTGACATCACCATGTCAAATACCACGCTGTCGTTTGCTGTCTTCTCTTCGTTGTATGCGTAAACTTTTCCAAATTGTGTTGCGTTGAATTCAAACGGCAGATATACCGTTGTCTTGTTGTCTGTAGTTAATGTGCGGTTGAGGGTTGCTTTTGTTGCTGTGAAGGCTTTTGGTACGACGAAGTCAAATCCGTCGAAAAGTTGGAAGTTCTCGCATGTATAGTTCACGCCATCGGTGGTCTCCACGATGTTGAATGAATTACTAAGTTGAGCGGTGGAAGGGACGTAGTCTTTTGCTGTCGTGCCTTTAGGCAGATAGATCAGTGTTTTCTCTGAGTCTCCATACAGGGTGAACATATGTATGGTCTCTTCCACTTTGTCCATTACGAAGTTGCTGACATCAACGTACGGAAGATTCCAGCATCCATAGAATAGAGCATACATGCTGGTCACGTCGCTGGTGTTCAGATACTCGATGCCTTCGATGGATGTGAGTTTTTCCATTTTGAACCAGTGGTCCATTTTTGTAGGCCGCGCGTATGCGAACGACGGTGTGAACACCACCTTTGTGATATTATCGTTAACACCTGCTTCAAGCCATGCTGCCCTGTTCTCCTGGTCGTCTGTATCGAACACTGTCTCGTCGCTGTTCGCCTCGTGCATGGCTCGGTTGTCATCAGCATAGAAAGTGAGTGTTTTTGACTTGGTATCGTAAGCGGCGTACGAAGGCTTTCTTACCGACACAGTGTTATGCTCGGTGTCGAGAATGAAGGTGTAGGTGCCTTCAGCATCCATCTTGTATCCGTTGGTTCTATTTCCTGGGAGGAAGCCTATGGTGTTATTGTTGCTGCTGAACTCCCAGTAGAGAAGGTCGTTTTCTAAATTGCTTTCTGCTGCCCCCATCTCTGCCAGTCCGAAATCGTCTACACGGTAAATCGAGAACGTTCCTTTTGTCATCTTTGCGGTTACCTTGTTATTCTTAAAGTGGTACCTCTTATTAGGGCCATTGCTGTATATTATGTATTCCGTTTCAACATGATGAATTGGGTTGACAGTAAGTTTCACACCACCGTCAACATCCTCGCGAACTACAAACTCCCATGTTCCAGCCTTTGCAAGGAAGAAGGGGCTGCCCTTACTATATGTAGGCATGTTGATATGATTCTCTGCCCTGATAGTCATCACGGGCATCACATTAACACCCTCCATTGATTGCTGTTCAGCATAATACTCGTTACCCTCGTTGTCCCTGAGGTGGAATTCAACGTTTCTCATGAAATTCTTTGTCACCGAACTGTCATTGAGAGTGTACTCGCCATATCCGTTAACGACGAGAGTGTACTGCTTTTTTGTGTCTGCAGCCTGTGCCTTTACGCCAAAGATCATCGCGATCAACAGGCTAAGTGTAAACCACTTGATTTGATTCTTCATTTTCTTTCTCTAATTTCTGTGTGTCAATTAATCGCTGCAAAGGTACTATCATCATAATGGTATATTGTAAAATGCACACCATTTGTAACTCGACTTGTTGCGACAAATGGCTTTTTTTGCGACAAAATGGGGTGGGGGAGTCAGGAACTGTCGCAAATTGCTGTTTTTAAGAGAAAGAAGAAAGGCAATAAAAAAGGTGTGACACATGTGAAGTGAACCCCGAAAGTTAGACAAAAAACTTTCGGGGTTTATTATGCAAAAGAGAAGGAAGCATGGTTATGCAGAATGTCTGAAGTACATGCAAATGATCAAAGAAGGAACATCCATTCATG
>Ga0256404_1000536_pt1 | contig 99057 bp, 89 predicted proteins | sample RumenRJG_01DNA_FD_185990 | JGI IMG/M metagenome (GOLD analysis project Ga0256404, IMG submission 185990) | Bovine rumen microbial communities from Lethbridge, Alberta, Canada - RJG_01 | ecosystem: Host-associated > Mammals > Digestive system > Stomach > Rumen | place: Canada: Alberta | collected... | reverse complement strand
TCCGGAGGGAGAAAGGCCGAGAAGGGCAGTAACAGCAGACGGAACGGCGGTGACAGATGTAGAAAGACCGAGACGTCCACGTCCGGAGGGGGAAAGGCCAAGACGTCCGGAGGGCGAGAGACCGAGAAGGACAGTAACAGCAGACGGAACAGCAGTGACAGATGCAGAAAGACCGAGACGTCCACGACCGGAAGGAGAAAGGCCAAGACGTCCGGAGGGAGAAAGGCCGAGAAGGACAGTAACAGCAGACGGAACTGTGGTGACAGATGCAGAAAGACCGAGACGTCCACGACCGGAAGGAGAAAGACCAAGACGTCCGGAGGGAGACAGACCAAGACCTGCAGGAGACCGCCCGCGTCGTAAGCGTAAGCTATCTCCTGAAGAGATTGCAATCAGACGTAAGAAGAAACGTATCAAGAAAATTAAGAAAGCTGTACAGGGTTTTGGCGTTGTAGCCGGATTCCTGGCAGGACTTGTAATCGTGATAGTAATCCTTTCAATGGGATTGGCAAAGGCTATGAAAGGTCTTATGCTAGAAGATAAGCCGATGACAACCGCGTCACTCGGTGATACATTTGGAAAGTTAGAGGAACCACTTACTGAGGAGAAAACAGAAGAGACAACGCAGTATCCTACATTTCAGGAGCCGGAAAGCTACTCTGCAGATGCAATGAGGGAAAAGGGCGTGCCTGATGTTCTGATCGAATTCTATGAGAAATATCCTGAGGTTGCTCCTTACTCATGGTTCTATCCTGAAAAGTCGAAGATATCCTATGATATGGATATAACGAAGGATGTCATCCCGGGTAGAGTAACATACCTCTGTCAATGGGATGAAAGATGGGGCTACAAAGAGTTCGGAAACAGTTACTTCGGTGTGGCAGGATGCGGACCTACCTGCATATGTATGGTCTACTCGGGACTGACCGGAAAGACAGATAAGAACCCGTACACAATAGGTCTTGAGCTTGCAGAGAGAGAGTATTACATTCCGGGAAGCGGAACCACATGGGAAGCCATGAACGATATTCCGCAGGAGTATGGTCTTGAGGTAATTGATGTTCCGTGCTATGAGGAGGATATCAGAAATACCCTGAAGGAAGGACATCCGATAATCTGTAACGTTGTACCCGGTGATTTCACTCAGGTCGGACATTACATAGTATTAACGGGAATAGACGATAATGACCAGCTCTCAATATGTGATCCGAACAGCCCTGAGAGAAGTTCTCAGAAATGGGATCTCGAGCGTGTAATCGTACAGATAGATGCGTTGTGGGGATATGCATATTACGGGGAATAAGTTGAAAAGATTATCCAATGAGCAGTTAGGGGAAGCACGTTTTTGTGCTTCCCTTTTTCGGTAGGATTATCCGCGCCGATGAAAGTAAGGATTATATTGACAAACCATCATTATGATGGTAAAAATAAATAAAAACACCATCAATATGAGGGTATAACGTATGTATATAACAATAAACGAATTAACAAGTAACGATATAAAGACAATCAGAGGGATGATAGGAATGAGCCAGCGTGAATTAGCGGAGCTTCTGAATGTATCAAAACCTACGGTTGAAAGATGGGAGTCCGGAAAAACAAAGATAAGCGGCCCGGCAGTTCCACTTCTTACACTATTCAAACAGAATCCCGGTATCGTAAATAATCTGAGGCTTCCGCATAATGAGCTTAAGATTCGTCTTTTTTATATGCATGGAAATACAGTTTGTACGGTAATTGATGTAGACGATATGCTTCAGAAGGTTATGATCCGCAACTATACAGATAATCTCTTGTATCGTGCGTTTGGAAAAGAAGAACATCCGACATACAAGGATTATGAAGAGTTTTTGGAATCCAGATGTTTTCCTAAAGGAAGGGATAAAATGAAGATAATGCTTAAACAATATGATATACCTTTTTATGATCCTTTTCTTATCATTGAAAAAACAGAGGGAAGGATGGCAGAAGATGATTTTTGGATAAAAATAGAGAGGTAGCTAAATGGTAGAAGTGTTTGAAAATGAATTGATAACAGAACAGATGAGAAAATATAAATATCTGTTTAAATAAGCAAAATGGCGGTGCCTTGGCACCGCCATTATCATCTTGAATTATAATATTCATCCTACATCACAATATAAGTTATCACACATATCACCACTTCACACGCTATAAAGAATGCTGCGACTTTCGGTACGGCCCAGCCGCGGTTCTTTCTCAGCTCGTCGTGGAGCGGGAAGCGGATGTTGCCGAAGACTTCGTGACCCTTGCAGATAGTTCTCATCAGCGCAAGCTTGAGTAATCCGAGACCGCCGTCGCAGAGGAATACGAGCGAGAGCAGAACGAAGATGAAAGGATGTCCCGTCTTCATAGCGATAAGCGCGATGAAGAATCCGATGGTACGAGAACCTGCATCTCCCATAAGAAGCTTGCTCGGGAACCAGTTGTAGAAAAGGTATGCAACAAGTACGGATGCAAGTATAACTGCCATTCCGCTGAACTCGGTGAAGCCCGCAATATCCTTTGAAACTTTGAAAATCAGATAGAAGGTGATCAGTTCAACTACCGATACGCCACCACAGAGTCCGTCTACTCCGTCAGAGCAGTTGGTTACATTTATGGAACCCCATATAAGGGCAATTCCGAGTATGACATACAGAACAACCGGAATCTTGAATTCAAGATTAAAGAAACGTACGACAGTACCGTTATAGTATACGAAAACAATAACAGCCACAGCGGCAAGAGCGAGATCCAGGATACCCTTCACCAGCTCACCCCAAGGAGCCTTCGAGCCGTCATCCATAAAACCGATAAGCATCATGAGAGCCATCAGTACATAGTAGATCAGATGTTCCATGCTGTATGGCAGAAAGACAAGACTTGTCAGGAGAAATACAGATACAAATATATATCCCGCACCGGTGACCTTTCCGGCAGACTGGATATTGATCGAAACCGTCTGTCCGTCCGGAGTTGTAACAACCTTTCCCTTATCCCTCGGCAGGAACTTGAAAGGTTTGATATATAAGACAAAAGTCAGAATGCATGCTACAACGCATGCGATTATTGTAATGGTCGAATCAGTTAAGTGTGAGGCCAGCATATTATAAATCATAAGAGTTCCCCTCTACTTGGAAAATGTAGTAGCTGCTGTACATTATTGTAAGAATTACAGTCAGTTTGATCTGAAAGAAACAAAACCAGCCGCATTTCCGATTAAATGTGAACCCAAACAGCCATTCCCCATTCTACCACACATCGGCCGAAAAATTAATAATTATTCAAAAAGGCCGTGATAAAAGGCTTTTTTGGTTAAATTGCATTAAAAAACTTGACCGGACTCAATAATTTGCATAAAAAATATGGCATTACTATCACATATGAGTTATAATAATAGAACAGTTGTGCAAAATTACCATATGGAGTTGTGAAAAATTCGCAAGCAGTTAAAATATGCGGGATTACAATATGTAAGCAAAGGGGTTTCAGGCCTACATTTTCTGATCAGCATAAGATGCAAGAATCGGTATTACAACCAAAGCTATGGTAAAAATGTGTTTTGTGTGAATCAATGGGGTTGGGTAGAAGATGAGCAGCAGACCGAAAAGAAGGATTCTTTTCAAAGACTGGGAACATTGGCAGGTCATTTCTTTGTTCCTTATGTTATACGATGCCATAGTGGTCAATATGGCTTTTTTTGTTGCACTCTGGCTCAGATTCGACTGCGAGTTCTCCAGGATAGATAAGATCTATCTGGAATCCTGGTACAAGTTCATTCCCATCTATACAGTTTTCTGTATGATGGTCTTTTGGTACTACAGACTCTACAAGAGCATCTGGCGCTTCGCCAGCTTCGGAGAGCTGATACGTGTCATCAAGGCAACCTCCATTACGGGAGCCTTTCATATTGTTGCTATTACATTGATCATCAGAAGAATGCCGATAAGCTATTACATTCTCGGTACATTTATCCAGTTTGGTCTTCTCCTTTCGATAAGATTTTCATACAGACTTGTTCTCCTGCTTCGAAACAACAGAACAGGAAAAGAGGTTCCGACCGAAAATGTAATGATCATCGGTGCCGGCAACGCAGGTCAGAGCATTCTCTATGATATGAGGAGAAATCCAAGTAATGACAAAGCAGTATGCTTCATAGATGATAACCCGAACAAGTGGGACAGATTCATTAACGATGTCCCTATAGTCGGCGGACGCGAAACAATCCTTAAAAATGTAGAAAAGTTTGATATCAAGAAAATATATGTTGCAATCCCGAGTGCATCGAAAAGCGAGCTTAGAGATATCTTAAATATCTGTAAGGAAACGGGCTGCGAACTGAAGAACCTTCCCGGAATCTACCAGCTGACAAGCGGTGAGGTTAAGGTATCGCAAATGCGTGATGTTGCGATAGAAGATCTACTCGGACGTGACCAGATAAAGGTCGATATGACTGAAATCTTCAACTACCTCTCAGGAAAAACAATCCTTGTTACAGGTGGAGGCGGTTCCATAGGTTCCGAGCTCTGCCGCCAGATAGCAAAGCATGCGCCGAAGCTTCTCGTGATCTTTGACATTTATGAGAATAATGCTTATGACATTCAAAATGAGCTGAAACGTAAATATCCGAGGCTGAATCTTGAAGTAATGATCGGTTCAGTACGTGATTCGAGACGTGTAAATCAGATCTTCGAGAAGTTCAGACCGGACGTAGTATTTCACGCTGCGGCACATAAGCATGTTCCGCTTATGGAAGCAAGCCCATGCGAGGCTATAAAGAATAATACGATCGGGACCTATAAGGTTGCTTACGCCGCAATGATGTACGGTGTACAGAGATTCGTTCTCATCAGTACGGATAAGGCAGTTAATCCGACAAATATAATGGGTGCATCAAAGCGTCTCTGCGAGATGGTAATTCAGTCCTTTGATAAGAAGATAAAGGCCGGAAAGGAATCCGAGATTCCGCCTCTCTACGTTCATCAGGAAGATGAAGAAGGGGCAATGTATCCGCTCAGTCCTGATGCTGAAGTAAAGGTTGATGAAAATGGAAAGAAACTCTTTACGATACCGGGAAAGGATGGCCTCGGTCATACGAAGGCACAGACAGAATTTGTAGCAGTAAGATTCGGAAATGTACTCGGAAGCAACGGTTCTGTTATTCCTCTCTTCAAGAAGCAGATAGAGGAAGGCGGTCCGGTCACGGTTACACATCCTGATATAATCAGATATTTCATGACTATACCGGAAGCTGTATCGCTTGTACTTCAGGCATCAGTATATGCTAAGGGCGGAGAAATCTTCGTACTTGATATGGGAGATCCGGTCAAGATAGTAGATCTCGCAAAGAACCTGATAAGATTCTCAGGTCATGTACCGAATGAAGATATTATGATCGAGTATACAGGACTCAGACCGGGAGAGAAGCTCTACGAAGAAAAGCTGATGGCGGAAGAAGGACTCACTAAAACAAAGAATGAACTTATCTTTATAGGGAAGCCGGTTGACTTCGATGTGGATGAATTCTTAGAGCAGATGAAGTTCCTGATGAAGAAAGCGTATGAGAACTGCGAAGATATCAGGGATGGGGTCGCAAAGGTTGTGGAGACGTATAAATTGAATAGAGTAGATTAGTGAATGATTTGATTCTACACAGGAAGGCTGAAAATGGAAAAGAGGATTATAAAGTTTAGTCCGCCGGATATAACAGAATTAGAAATTGCAGAAGTTATTGAGGCGCTGAACTCAGGATGGATAACAACAGGACCTCGTACTAAGTTGTTGGAACGTAGACTTGCTGCTTATATTGAAACAGGAAAGACGGATATAGATTGCAATACTGAGGATAATATCAAAAGATATAGTAATCGTGTTGTATGCCTGAATTCAGCTACAGCGGCTGAAGAATTAAATCTGAGAATATTAGGAATTCAACCCGGTGATGAAGTGATTGTTCCGGCATATACATATACTGCGACTGCATCAGCTGCGGTTCACTGTGGGGCCAAGATTATATTTGTAGATATTCAGAAAGACGGCGATAAAGTTACTCATGCCCCGGAAATGGATTATGAGAAACTTGAAGACGCGATAACTGATAAAACAAAGGCGATAATACCAGTTGACTTGGCGGGAATCGTCTGTGATTACGACAAAATCTATGAAATAGTTAATAGAAAGAGATCATTGTTTACTCCGATTGAATCAGACGGAACAGTGCTTGGAGATTTATCATCACGAATTCAAAGAGCTATTGGAAGAGTAGCGGTTGTGGCAGATTGTGCACATTCGTTGGGAGCTTCCAGAGTTGTTAATGGAAACAGAAAATATTGTGGTGACATTGCTGATTTTTCATCGTTTTCATTTCATGCTGTAAAAAATTTTACTACAGCAGAAGGTGGAGCAGCAACTTGGCGGACGATAGATGGAATAGATAATAGTGAAATATATAAGATGTATCAACTACTGTCGCTTCATGGACAAAGTAAAGATGCTTTGGCCAAAACAAAAATGGGAGCGTGGGAATATGATATCATCGGTCCGTGGTATAAGTGCAATATGACCGATGTTATGGCAGCTATTGGATTGAGACAGTTGGATAGATATCCGGAACTTCTTAAAAAGCGAAAAGGAATTATCGGAAAGTATGATGCAATGTGTGATGAGCTGGGAGTAAAACATCAGGTTCATTATAATGATAATATCTTATCATCCGGTCATTTATATCTTACACGAATAAACGGAATAAATGATGAAACTCGTAGAGAAATCATTATTGAACTTGCTGAGCGTGGTGTGAATACTAATGTGCATTATAAGCCATTACCAATGATGACAGCATATAAAGAGTTTGGATGGGATATAAAGGATTTTCCCAATGCATATAGTTATTTTGAAAACTTAATTACATTACCACTTCATACTAAACTCACGGATGAGGATGTGGAATATGTGATAAGTAATTTCAAAGAAGTTATTCGTAAATATATTTAAGAAAGGGTGCCGACTGATGATACTACGAAAGTGGGACAATATGCCAAAGTTCATGAAATGTGATGAGGTAAAGGCATATTATGATCTGTTGGCTAAAAAACAGACACAGCTTCAATTAAAAAGAATGTTTGATGTGGTAGTTGCGGTTATGCTTCTTATCATACTTGCTATTCCGATGATTATTATAGCGATAATGATAAAGGTTGATTCTCCGGGTCCGATTTTTTATAGACAAGAACGTATTACAGCTTATGGAAAGAAGTTCAAAATCCATAAGTTTCGTACGATGGTGAAAAATGCGGATAAGATTGGAACGGCAGTAACGCTTGGCGGAGATGCAAGGATTACTAAAATTGGCAAAAAACTTCGAAGTTTACGAATCGATGAGATTCCACAACTGATAGATGTTCTGAAGGGTGATATGAGTTTTGTTGGAGCCAGACCTGAAGCAACAAAGTATGTACGCCAATATACAAAAGAAATGCGTGCAACATTGCTCCTTCCAGCGGGGATAACATCTGAAGCTAGTATTCGATATAAGGATGAAGCAAAACTCCTGGATGGGGTAGATGATGTGGATAAGGCATATGTGGAAAAAGTATTACCGGGAAAGATGAAATATAACTTAAAAAGCATCAGAGATTTCGGTTTCTTTGGAGAGATAGCGACAATGGTTAGAACAGTTTTTGCTGTGCTGGGGAAGGAATACAAATAAGAGGTGATAATAGAAGTGAGAGAGTTAAATATTTCTTTTGTTGTCATAGCGCTCAATGCAGCAGGAACGATAGATGCATTATTTGATTGCTTAAAAAAGCAAACATATCCTCACAAAAAAATCGAAGTAATTCTAGTTGATGGGTTATCCACTGATCAGACTAAAAAAAAGATGATGGAATTCAAGGAGTCTGATAATGATTTCAAAAGGGTAGTGGTACTTGATAATCAGGGGAAGACACTTCCATGCGGGTGGAATGTTGCTCTTGATGCTGTCGGAGGAGAGGCTGTATTGAGAGTTGATGCACATACAGTTTTTCCTAATAACTTTATAGAATTAAATGTTCGTAATTTAAATAGGGGAGAAAAAATATGTGGCGGAAAGGTAATAAGTGTTCCAGCAAAAAGAGATAAATGGAGTATTACTATAAACGAAGCTGAAAACTCTATGTTTGGAGGAAGTTTTGCTGCATTTCGCCATGCTGATACAGCACAGTATGTCAGTACGGCAGCGTTTGCAATGTATCGAAAAGAGGTATTCGATAAAGTCGGAAGGTATAACGAAGAATTAACTCGAACAGAAGATAATGAAATGCATTATCGGATGAAAAAAGCGGGATATAAGTTTTATTATGACCCTCAAATTGTTTCGTATAGAGAAACGCGATCTACTTTTAGTAAGCTATTAATGCAAAAGTATCTTAACGGATATTGGATTGGAAGAACGCTTGGAGTAGAGCCAAGGTGCTTTTTTTTATATCATTTTGTACCATTGGCATTTGTACTTTTCATAATAGTAACTGGTGTACTTGCTTGTTTAGAAATAGAATGGCCAATGATTGCATTATGGTTTGCGTATAGTGCGGTAAACTTGATAATGACTAGTATGGCTTTCGCAACTTGTAAAGAAAGAAATATTGATTTCTTGTGTATGCCAGTTTTGTTTCTATTACTTCATGTATGGTATGGTGTTGGGACTATAATTGGGGTAATACATATGATTGTGCTTAAAGTTAGTTATTGGTATAGGAATGTATTAAGGATTAAAGAATAAGTATGATAATTCTTCATGTGGCTGCAATTGAAAATAATCAATTTAATGGTGTATGTGTAGCGGCACCACAGCATGTCATTTCTCAAATGGAATATGCTGAAGTAGGATTAATTAATATAAAAAATATTGAAATAGATGAACTGAAGCAGTATCCGGGAGCACAGATGAGTTTTATTAAACCATTTGATGTGACAAAACTCCCCAAGCCTTTTTGTAGACCGGATATTGTTGTTTTTCATGAATGTTATCGTCCAGAATACCTGAAAATCGCAAAGAATCTGAGAAAGAACAAAATACCATATATTGATATGCCTCATGGAGAATTAAGAGTTGAGGCTCAACAAAAAAAGCATTTTAAGAAAACTGTAGCGAATATTTTGCTTTTTAATAGCTTTATAAATAATGCAGTAGCAATTCAGTGTCTTTCCCCTGCTGAAATGAAGGCGACGTATTTTAAACAGAAGAAGTTCGTGGGAACAAACGGCGTTTATATACCTTCAAAAATAAAGAATCAGTTTAGCAATGCAGGAATAAAGTTTTTATATATTGGACGATATGAATGGAAAGTAAAGGGGCTGGATCTTCTTTTTGAAGCTATTCATATTAATGCAGATTATCTGAGACAAAAGCAATGCGTATTTAATCTGTATGGTCCTGATATTTTAGGAAGACTTGAACAAGTAGAACAATTAGTGAAAAAAAATCAAATAGAAGATTTGGTGACACTGAATCTAGAAATTTCAGGAAAAGAAAAGGAAAGAGCACTTCTTGACGCGGACATTTTTATTCAGACTTCTCGACATGAGGGAATGCCAATGGGAATATTAGAAGCGATGAGTTATGGAATTCCTTGCTTGGTATCTGAAGGGACAACGCTAGCAAAAACAATTGATGAATCAGAAGCGGGTTGGAATGCAGGAACCACTGTAGATAGTATTTCTGAAACTATTTTACAGGCTGTCCGTGATAGAAATACTTGGATGAGTTATGGACATAATGGGAGGCTTTTGGTTGAGAGAGCTTTTTCGTGGAATGCAGTGGCAGAACATATATTAGAACAGTATTCGGATATTTTAATAGACTATAATAAGATAGGTAATTAGAATGATTTTTTTTGTTATAACTACAATGTGGTGCTTTTTGATCTTACTAATTGGATTACGATCAGATTCTATTATGGTAGCGGAGAGTTGGCCTCACAAGCCTATTGTCGATGTTGCAAGGAATAATCAAAGAATAGAATGCTTTTTTACGTTTATGTCATTTTTGCTTTTGTGGAGTTTGACGGCGTTTAGATCAGCAAATATAGGAAATGATACAAAAACGTATATATATTATTTTGATATATATTCTAAAGGACTTGATCGTACAAGAACTTTTGAAGTTGGTTATCAATATTTAAACTATTTTATTGGTAAATTTACTTCAGATCATCATGTTTTTTTGATGATTATAGCTACTATAATGTATGGTGGGGTTATTTGGTATATTTACAAGAATTCAAAAAATATTGCAGTTTCTTTTTGCCTATTTTATTGTTATTTTTTTTCGGCATTTACATCTATGTTTAGACAAGGAATTGCAATGGCGATTGTATTGTTTGGCTATCATTATTTGAAGAAAGAAAAGAAGTTACTAGCAGCTGTATTTTTTTTGACTGCAATGACATTTCATACAACGGCGGTGGTTTGTTTTTTTCTATATTTAAATTCTAGTATAATGAGAAAAAAGAAGTTTGTCTTTGGAATGACTATTGTTTGTGGATTCATTTCAAGTACAAATATTCTAGGAAAGGTAGTTGATGTTTTTTTACCTAGATATTCACACTATTTTGTAAGCAGGTATGCTTCTTCTGGGTGGTTAGCAGTTTCTTATAATTTGTTATTATATTTGATCTGGTATTTTTTAATCAATAAATCAATAGATGATTCTAATAAACAAGATCAGATTGTAGCTACGAATTTTGCTCTATTATTAATATTTGCAGCATTTGGATTTTCAGTTAATTTATTTACAAGAGTAGGAGAATATTTTTTGTTAATTGCTATAGCTGAAATACCCAATATGCTTTATAGAGGCAAAGTTAAGCATTTTCGAAAATGGCTTTTGGGGATTTGTACTATGTCATTGATTATGTTTGTAGTTACTTTGATATATAGACCTGGCTGGAACCATATATATCCATATGAGTTTTGGAGATAAATATAATGAATTCTGATAAGGATAAAAACCAAAAGTATAAACGTTTGATCGCAGATACGTTAATATTTGCTATGGGAAATCTAGGCTCGAAAATAATCTTGTTTTTTATGGTGCCTTTATATACAAATTATTTAACGAAGGAAGAATATGGAACGTCCGATCTTGTTTTTACTGTGGCTCAATTACTTGTACCATTTGTTTCATTGGTTATTTTCGATGCAGTATTAAGATTCGGACTTGCTAATAATGCTAATAAGGAAAATGTTCTGAAGTCAAGTTTTGTTGTTATAGCTATAGGGAGTATTGTTACGATTGCATTTACTCCATTTATACAATTATACAACCCACTTTCAGAGTGGAGATGGTATTTGTGCCTATATGTGATACTTACATTAATTAGTAATGTAGAAATGAATTATATAAAATTAATAGGACATAACAAAGAATATGCCATTATATCGGTGTTCCATACTTTTGTTTTAGCTGTAGCGAATGTAATATTTTTAGTAAAACTTCATTTGGGAATTAAAGGATATTTACTTGCTACGATCATGGGTTGTTTAACAACAGTTGTTTTGGCTACATTTGCTGGGCGTATTATTTCGGCACTGAAAAGAGGAATTATAGAAAGGCCTTTACTTTATGAGATGATTCGATTTTCTACGCCATTAATATTAAATAATGTTTCGTGGTGGATAATACAGTCTTCAGATAAAATAATGATTGAGGCAATGGTTGGAGCAACTGCACTTGGATTGTATACAACAGCGACTAAAATCCCTTCATTAATCAATGTGATTATTAGTATTTTTTCGCAATCGTGGGGGATTTCATCAGTTAAAGAATATGAATCGTCGAATGAAAAAGGGTTTTATTCTAAAATATTTGTTTCATATAGCACTCTTTCGTTTGGGGCAGTTATATGTATTAATTCAATTGTAAAGCCATTTATGTACATTTATGTTTCGAATTCATTTTTTGAATCGTGGAGATTTGTTCCTCTGCTTTTGGTAAGTGCTGCATTTTCTGCAGTTGCCTCATATTTTGGGTCGTTGTATGGTGCATTAAAAAAAAGTGTAAATAATATGCGTAGCACATTATGTGCAGCAATAATAAATATTATTGTCAATTATATAGGAATTATACTTTTTGATACTTGGGGAGCAATTATTGGAACTGTAGTTGCATATTTTATCTTAGCAATGTATCGAATGATTGATGTATTAAAATATATTAAATTTGATCCCAAGTGGGGAAACTATATCATTAACGTTATATTGGCGTTTGTTCAAGCGATATGTGTATTAATGGGTTTTCATATATATTCAGTTTCTATTATGACAATTTGCATATATATAATAGTCAATAGATTTGTCATTTGTAAATTATTTCATATGATATTAAAAATGATTAATAGGAAATAAGACAATACCTCATGGAGATATGGTAGAAATGGACAACTTTAATAAGAAAAAAATTAATATTGATGAAATGAAAAAAATACAACTCAATATTTTGATTGATGTTGCAAGGTTTTGTAAAGAAAACAAGATTCGATATTTTCTTAGTGGAGGAACCATGCTTGGGGCTGTGCGTCACAAAGGATTTATTCCGTGGGATGATGATATTGATATTCAGATGCCGAGACCGGATTATAACCGGTTTATTGAGATATATGATAATAAAGTTTATTCGGTTTGTTGTTGGGATAAAGATAAAAAGTATATTTGTACTTATGCAAAAGTAGAAGACACTCGAACTCGATTAGTCGAAAATGGTAATTTTGGAAGAGAAATTGGAGTGAATATTGATATATTTCCCGTTGATGGACTACCACGTAACGAAAAGAAAATTAATAATACTGTTCAAAAAATGAAAGCACTGTGGGGGTTGGTGGTATGTGCTACTGTAAAAGATATCTCAAAGAGAACAACAATTAAAAAATTTGAAATTTCCTTAATGAGAATTTTCTATAAAATATTTCATTTACAGAGTTATTTTGCCGGATTAGTAATTCGTAAAGCTCAGAAATATAGTTTTGATGAATCGGATAAGGTGGCTACGTTAGTGTGGGGATATGGAAAGCGTGAAGTGATTTCATATCATACTGCGACAGAGTATATTGAAGCAGATTTTGAAGGAAATAGATTTAATATTCCAAAAGATTATGATGATTATCTAGTTCATATTTATGGTGATTATATGAAATTACCTCCAGAAGAAGAACGTATTTACAAACATAATGTAAATGCATGGTGGAAAGAATAATAATTTGATTCAGTTTTTTGAATAATACTATTGTATTTTTGTTAACAAGAGGTTGATTATGTTGAGTCCCGTGCAGATTAAATTATTAGCAATGCTTAAGTGGTTTCATGGTTATTGTGATGAGAATAAATTAACTTATTATATTGTGGGAGGGTCAATGCTGGGTGCAATACGACATAAGGGATTTATTCCATGGGACGATGATATTGATGTTGTTCTTCCTAGACCTGATTATAATAGGTTGATACAATTATTTCACAATAGAATCGATCATTATATACTAGAATCACCATATACAGGCAATAGGGATTATTATTATACTTATGCAAAACTATATGATACAAATACGACACTCATAGAAAAGACAAGGCGTAATTGTAGACGTGGATTGTATATTGATGTTTTTCCGTTGGATGGAATAGGAAATACTAAAATGGAAGTTGATAAAAATTTTCAGAAAGTGGACAGATTGAATATGTTCTTGATGACAAGAACTTGTGCAATCACAAAAAGAAGAAGTTTTTTCAAAAATGCGTCGATAGCAGTTTCTAGAATTATTCCGCAGTTTATAGTAAATGATCATAAGTTGGTTTTGAAAGTTGACAAAATTGCATCGTCATTTGGATATGAAGAGAGCAAATATGTCGCAAATCTGATGGGAGCTTATAGAAAAAAGGAGATTATGGAAAAGAGTATCTTTGGAAAACCTACAGAATATCAATTTGAAAACATTGTAGTAAGTGGAGTAGAAAAGTATGAAGAATTCTTAACACATATTTATGGCGATTGGAGAAAACTTCCACCAAAAGATAAACAGAAAACTTCACACGAGTATATTGAGATGAATCTAAATAAATCTTGGAAGATGTAAATAAGAAACGATTTTTTTGACGTTTGTCCAGAAAGGCGGAAATATGACTACAGCGATAATTATTGCCGGTGGATATGGCAGCAGAATGGGGCAGGATATTCCTAAGCAATTTATAAATGTATATGATAAACCTGTTTTGATATACACACTTGAAGGATTTCAAAAGCATCCACTGATTGATGCAATTGAAGTTGTATGTATTGATGGTTGGCACGATGTGCTATGGGCATATGCAAAACAATTTAGGATTACTAAGCTTAAATGGGTTGTATCGGGTGGGAAAACTGGACAGGAATCTATAAGGAATGGTGTTTATAATCTAGACGGAAAAGTAAGTGATGAAGATATAATTATCATTCATGATGGTATTCGCCCACTTGTTGATGAGACAGTCTTGACAGATGTAATCATTAAAGCACAGCAATTCGGTAATGCTGTTACTGCACTTCCTTATAATGAGCAAATATTTGTAATGGACGACGATATAAGCACAACGAAGTATATTCCGCGCGAAACTCTTCGTAGAGTTTCAACACCTCAAGCTTATCGATTTGATTTGTTGAATTCAAAATATCATGAGGCTTATGAAAAGAAGATTGGAATATATGGGTCTCATTATACGAATACAATGATGGTAGAGTTAGGAGTAAGATTATTTTTTGCAGCAGGATCTGACAAAAATATCAAACTAACTACTAAAGACGATTTAGAATTATTTAAGGCATATCTGAAATCAGATAAAGATAATTGGTTAAAATGATGAGTGGTAGAAATCGAGAACTAGATATTCTTAAGGCGTTCGGTATTTTCTTAATGGTATTTGATCATGTTGGCTGGGGAGATTTAGTGCACACGTATATTCAGTCTTTTCATATGCCATTATTTTTTATTGTTAGCGGATATTTGTGGAAACCTGAACAAAACATTAAGAAAATTGCAATAAGAAGATTTAAGACAGTTTTGGTTCCATATTTCTCATTCGTAATATTATATTTGATGATTATGATTGTCGCTTCAATAGCTGGATTGTCGGATAAAAACATTGTTTTAGCGTTAAGAGCTGTATTGCTTTTTCCAACAGATATGCAGAATATGCCATTTGCACCAGCACTATGGTTTCTTCCATGTTTCTTTTTTTGTAATTTGTTATATGCATTTCTATCAGAAAAATTGGGAAAGAATAAGTGGATTGCTATGATGTTACTTGCGACGGTTGGGTTCATATATTCGACAATGACGAATTATATGTTGCCATTCTCCCTTGAACCGTTAATGGTTACACCCTTGTTTATGCTTGTTGGCGAATTTATTAAAGAGAATGAAGAAAAGATATTCCACTGGTTGAACAAGTGTTGGATATTGCTTGGCCTGACAGTGCTTGATGGTATTCTTGTTTATATAAATGGCTCATGTGATTTACGATCAGCTAGATATCATAACTGTGGATTGTATATTGTTGATGCAATCTTAGGAACTTTGATAATTTGGGGTATAATACGAAAAATCTTAAATGTTTCTATAATGAATAGGGTAGGATTAACTTATCTAAGTATATATTCTATAACGTTCCTTTGTGTGAACCAGATTGCCATTATGTTGTGTGAAAAAGCATTTGCTTGCATAATGTCTAATTATTCTTTTATTATCAAGATTTTTCAAAAGTTTATTACTTTGATAGTGGCTATAATAATATGTATAGCAATGAACGAATGTTTAAGTCAATCGAAGTTGAAATTCATGGTTGGAAAATAATTATGGTAAATAGAAAGTATTAGGTTATTAATTGTGAATAATAAAATGATTTAATACTCCTTCCGTATGGATTTTAATATACTTAGAATAAAGATTTCTAGTGTTATCCATATGGTGGGAGGCTTATTATGTTTAATTTATGTGCATGATGGAAATGATGATTGAATTGAAGGAAAACTTCAGATTAATAAACAATAGGAGTATTGTTTTATGAATAAAACACATGAGATTGCGAAGTGTTAAGAAATGGGGTCTTGAGTAATGGATATAATCAGATTGGATAAATATCCTTTGATAAGTCTTATTATTCCTGTATATAACGTAAGGACGTATATTAAGAAAAGTTTGGATAGTGTGGTTGGTCAAACTTATAAGAATTTAAATATTCTTATAATAGATGATGGTTCTACTGATGGTAGTGGAAAGATTTGTGATTTATATGCAGATAGGTATCCGAATATTACAGTATTTCATACATTGAATAATGGACTTTCGAATGCACGTAATTTTGGACTTGATCATATGAATCCCCAAACAGAATACGTTGCATTTCTTGATAGTGATGACTGGATGGAAAAAGATGCAATTGAAAAAATGTATACTACGGCTACTAGATATGGAGCTGATATAGTTGCATGTAGATATTTTTTTGAGAAACCGAGAAGTCGAAGATTAGTAGAGTATTGTGATAGAAAACTTGTATTAAAAGATAAACAGATAATTCGATGTTATTTAAGCGATTATCATATTGGTCAGGTCGCATGGAATAAGTTATATAGAAGTAGTCTGTTTTCTGACATTAGATATCCTATAGGTATGGTGTTTGAGGATATTGCAACTACATGTAAGGTTATTAAATTGACAAAGAAGGTCGTAGCAATTCCGGATATTCTGTTTCATTATAGAGTAAGGGAGAATAGCCTTAGTAAGTCTTTTTCTGCAAAATGTCTTGAAGATTACTGGAAGGCTAATTTTGTAAAGTTTTCAATATATTCAATGTCAGATTATGATTCCAAATATATACAGATGCTGATAGTTAGTTGCTTGTGGGCTATTAATCGTATGTGGCGAGGGTATGGTGCTTTTTCAAGAGAAGAGCAGAAAAACCTAGTTGGTACTCTGAATGATATGATGGATTTTGCAACAAAATATAGAAATATAATATTGCGAGGCGATTTTTCATTATTTCATAAACTGACTTGTTTGTGCGCAATGTCAAGAAATCCTATTTATATATGGATGCTTAACAGGCTGTATAAGGCTTTTTGTTTTATCCGAAAATTAGTATCACCAAGATATAAGTAAATGTTTTATGAGAATTGATTAAGGAGGCAAGAAAATGCCATTTAAGGAAATAGCATATAAAGCTTGTCCAGCATTTTTGCGTGGAGTTGCACTGAAGTTATATAGATTAACCAGGTCGTTTAGATACAGAATAGAAACGTTCCTTTTTCCAAGGAAAATGACAGGTTATTGTCCGTGTTGTGGAATAAGATTTAAATCATTTATTCCGCGAGATTATATGAATCGGCCTGAAAGATTCAATCCGTTAAGGTATGAGGGGATGGAACAGAATGTTCATTGCCCTAATTGTAAATCTATGCCACGTCACAGGATTCTTGCTATGTGGTGTAGAAAGCACAAGGATTATTTGAGAAAAGCTGATATATTGTATTTTGCTCCGGAAAACAGCATGATGATTTGGATGAAAAAGAATGGAGTATCATGTACGACAGCGGATTTATATAATGAGGCTGATATGAAATTGGATATTCAGGAAACGGGACTTCCGGATGAGTCATATGATGTTGTGGTATGTAATCATGTTCTGGAACATGTTGATGATTTCCGTAAAGCGTTACGAGAGTTACATAGAATACTTCGCAAAGGTGGATCATTAATTTGTTCATTTCCAATGGATCCGAATGTTGAACTTTTGGAAGAAGATCCATTTGTTACAACTGAGGCAGATAGAATTCGATTATATGGCCAAAATGACCACAAGAGAGTTTTTGGTATGAAGGCAGATCGATTTTTACGTGAGGCGGGATTTACGGTGAAAAGAATCTCTGGTGAAAAGTGTCCTGATGTGATACTTCCTATAGTAGGCCCGGCGGATTATGATATTAATGTGTTGTTCAGGTGTGTGAAGTGACGGATTGATGGCTATATGCAAAAAAGTTTAGTGAATTGAGTCGTTTTAAATTGTTTTATGAACGACATAGGGAAAATAGATGGTTAAGATTATTCTGTTGATTGTATATAGCTAAAGATTTAAGGAGGTAACAAAAAATGTCTTGGGATGATTGGGAAGCGTATTTTGAATATGAGAGATCAGGATATATTTTTGAGGAAGATAAAGATGAATCAGCAAACAAGCCGGTACATCTATATTTGGTTGATGGAGATAATCATATTAATTCTGCTATAAAAAGGATTAAAATGGCCGATGAAACGGATGATGTAAGGATATTTGTTTCACAGGAAGGTTTGTATCAAAAACTTATCAAAAAATCCCATCCTCATGTTAAGCCTATAAAAGTGGAGCCGGGTGATCAGGCAGTTGACAACAGAATAAAAAGTGTGTTGGGAAATGCTGTAAAAAGCAAAACTTATGAGGAAATATATGTTATTAGCGGCGACACGGGATATGATGATTTGATTGAAAAATATAGAAGAATGTATAACCTAACGGAAGATGAATTAGATAGAAGAGAAGATTTTTAATTTTTGGTTTTATCAGATTATACCTATGGTATTATGGTAAGAAAAACAAAGTGTATTTATATTGATAGTAAGCATATACATAAGAGCGTTTTGGCTTATATGTATAATTATAAAACGAATGTCATTTTGGCAAGAGGAAAAAAAGAAAAATGAAGCTATTTGAAATACCGGTATATGCTTTTCCAAGAGATAAATTGGCAAATAAGGTTAAGATAAGGGAGGAAGAATTTCACTATTATCCGTATAGTCATATTGATGACGCGAATGCATTAATTCCGGTTTCTGATACATTTCCAAAGAAATTATATGATTACAATCATGTGGTTGGAGTGATTGTTATATTAATTGATAAATATGAAGTTGAGGCAAAGCTATTTAAAGCTTTATATGAAAAATACTATTGGAAAAGTGGCAGGAAGAAATTTTTAATTGATATGCATATCAATGGCGCGCATTTAAGATATAGTATTAATAATATAAAGGATTGCATAAGATACGTATATAATATTGCAGTAAGTTGTGTTGATAAACCTATGTTCATCGATGATGAATGTTTTACTAATCTACTGGATTTGATTGATTGGTTTGGAGTTGTTGATATGCTGGGATGAGCTTTTGATACAAGTGCGGTTGAAGATGCCATAGAGTGGACGCTTAAGGTAAATCTGGATGTAATGATAGTGATTAAGTCTACTATTCCGGTTGGATATACAAAGTCTGTACGCGAGAAGTATGGAGTTAAGAATATCCTTTTCAGTCCGGAATTCTTGAGAGAGTCAAAGCCTCTTTATGATAATCTTCATCCGAGTCGTATAGTTGTTGGCTGTGATGATGATCAGAAAGAAGAAGCAGAGATGTTTGCGAATCTTCTTCTTGAAGGTGCAAGAGCAGAGGAAGAAAGAGCCGGAGCTGCTCCGCAGGATATAAAGATATTGCTGGTACATTTGACAGAAGCAGAAGCTATTAAGCTTTTTGCAAATACATATCTTGCAGTACGTGTCAGCTACTTCAATGAGCTTGATACATATGCGCAGATGATGGGCCTGGATACACAGATGATCATTGATGGTGTATGTATGGATCCGCGTATTGGCGGACATTATAATAATCCGTCATTTGGTTATGGTGGTTACTGCCTGGCAAAGGATACAAAGCAGCTTCAGGCAAACTATAAAGGTGTGCCACAGGCTATGATTAAAGCGGTTGTTGATTCGAACGTTATCCGAAAAGAATTTGTTGCGGATCAGATAATTGCAAAGAATCCTAAGACTGTTGGTGTATACAGACCTACTATGAAGAGTAATAGTGATAACTTCAGAGCATCAGCTATTCAGGATGTTATGAAGCATATTAAGGCTAAGGGGATACCAATCAACATATATGAACCTACGCTTGAGGATGGAAGCGAGTTCTTTGAGTCAAAGGTTGTTAATGATCTGGACAAGTTCAAGAGCGAGAGTGATGTGATTATTGCTAATAGATTTGATGTTGATGTTTTGGGAGATGTGAAGGATAAGGTTTATACCAGAGATTTGTTTTGGAGAGACTAGAGATGGATGCAAGCCGCCGGAATTGGAATTCCGGCGGCTTGCGTTTTTGACGAATGGCAAAATGATAAAAAAAATGGGACAAAAGTCAATAGTTGACATTTGGTAAAATGTAATGTATTGTGTTGATCATGGAGGGAATAGTATGAAGTTTGATAATGAGCGATTTGTAGAGAATATAAATAAGTTAATAGAAATGAAGGGCTATAAAATTGGTGATATAGAAAAAAAGGCAGGTGTGTCAATAGGGTATATATCAAAATTATCGTCGCGTGGAAGTGAGGGTGGCCCAGCAACGGCGATAACATTTAATTTTGCAAAAGCTCTTGGAGTAAGTGTTGAACAACTTGTTAATGGAGACTTTGGACAAATCAGCTCAAGTATAGATACAATAAATAGATTTGTTGATAAACTGTTAAATGATACAGAAGCGAATAAAATAGAATGGAATGCATATAGTATAAATAAGATTAATGAATTGCTAGACGATGAAGACGGAGAAGAATTACCGTTTCTTATTCATTTTAGAAATAAAAAAAGTTTACCATATTGTTATGAAGGTGACTATAGTTGTTCTAAATATAGCGGAATATTTAGAAAAGTAATTACATATGAAAACCATGAATTGAAGACATGCTGTGCTGGCTCAGCATTTGTGGCTAGAATAGAAAATAATACGAGGGTATGGGTAGTAGCACTTCAGGTTTTTGGAGATGAAAATAATAGAGACGTTTTTTATGAAATATATATTGATAAAAGACGAAGAAATCCAGATTTGGTCTGTGAATATATGGAAGATGAAGATGATGATTACTTTTATGATTGGGAAAGTATTCCGTTATGTAGTACCTTAACAAAGGCTGGAGTAATAAAAAACAATATTATGGTTTTATATGATGTTATTGTTAGACATGATAATGATTTGAAAATCGATAAGGAAGCTAAGGAAGCAATAATGAATTATCTAGGAGAGGTAGATTATGTTTTTAAGTGATTGATAACAGTAAATACTGTTTTCATAAATTGAGAGATAGAAGGCGGCAACCTTATATCTCTCAGAATCAAGCAAAGGGTATGATAACCATTCGCTTGCACACGAGTAAAGTATATCAAACCCCTTTGTGAGATTCAATAACAAACATCTATTAACGAAGATGTTTTGAATCATAAACGAAAGGAGGGAATGACTAATGGGTAAGACGCAGTATGTTGTACGACATGGTAGCAATTGGGCAGTACGTGGTGAGAAAAACAATAGAGTTACATGTATAGTAGATACTCAACAAAAAGCTATTGCTATTGCAAGGAGAATTGCGATTAATCAGAAGTCGGAATTGCGAGTTCAAGATCGAAATGGTAGATTTCGAGTGTGTAATAGTTATGGAAATGATCCATGTCCGCCAAAAGATTTAAATTGGTAATTATGTGTAGATGAAATATCGTTGCTGGCAATAGCTCGGCAACGATATTTTACGATAAGTGACATTAGTAAATAAAAAGGGGGAGAAATGAGTTATTTTAGCGATTTGTATAACAAAATTTGTTATAGGTACAGTGAAGATAATACGCAATTAGGTTTAAGAAATGCTCAAATTGGAGCTATCCATACGATAGCGGCATATTATACATTGAATTCTAATGATCGAACTGCAATTATTGTTATGCCGACCGGAAGTGGAAAATCATCAGTAATAATGGTTTGTCCATATATCCTTCAAGCAAAGCGTGTATTAATTGTAACTCCCAGTGCTTTGGTACGATCACAGATTGCTAATGATTATAAAGAATTATTTACGTTAAAAAAACTACAGGTTATTGATAAGGAACAAAAAAATCCTATTGTATACGAGATGTGTCACCTTTTTGATGATAATTGCATAAGCGAAATATCGCGTTCGGATGTTATTGTGGCAACTCCACAAGCTGCGTTAAGTCTTAGCGAGTCTGAATGGGCTAAGAATAATATTGATTTAGTTGAAGTGGATGAAGCACACCATTCACCAGCGAAAACGTGGCAACAGATTATAATTAATACTGTATCCGCAAGACATATTCTATATACAGCAACACCATATAGAATGGATAAAAAAGAAATAAAGGGCGACATTATTTACAATTATCCATTATCAAAGGCTTATATGGATGGAATATTTGGAGAAATAAAATTCATCCCGGTTGAAGAAATAAATGGGATTAGTAATGATATTTGTATCGCCAAAAAAGCTGAAGAAGTTTTTTTAAAGGATAGGCAATATGGATTTGAACATTACATAATGGCTCGTGCCAATACTAAAAGTCGAGGAGGAGAATTAGAGGATATTTATAAAAAGAATACTAATCTGAGGATGAAACGAATAGATAGTTCGATGACATCAAAACGGATTGACGAAGTAATAATTATGCTGAAGGAAGGTAAGCTTGATGGTGTTATATGTGTTGATATGTTAGGAGAAGGATTTGATTTTCCAAATTTGAAAATAGCGGCGATTCATGATCCACATAAGTCTTTGGCTTATACCCTTCAGTTTATTGGAAGATTTGCTAGGACAAATGCTGATAATATTGGAATGGCAAAGTTTTTAGCAGTTCCTGATGAGGAGTTGGCAATAGAGAATAAAAAGCTTTATGCAAGTGATGCATGTTGGCAAGAAATGATAATAGATTTATCAGAAGGAACGAATACAAGAGAAGAGAATAAAAAAAAGTTTTTTCGGAGATTTGAAACAACAAGTGATACTGATTTGGATACCGTCCCGATTCAGTCTATTAATTTAAGTGGACATGCAAGGATATATAGTGTTGATTCGTTTGATGTAGATGCATGTTTTCCTCAAGAATGTAATGTGGATAGTCGGATTTATCGAAATAAGAGCGATAATACTGTTATAGGAATAGGTGTTATTTATGATTCTCCGAGATGGTTAAAAAGTGAGTTTAAGATTAATAAAGAATACGTCTTGTATATTGTTCACTATCAAAAAGATACGGGGTATATGTTTATATATTCACACCAGCATTCAGAAATAATGTATGAGAGTATATCAAATTCGTTTGCAACAGGTTGCAGGAAAATTGACCGGTCAAGTGTTCATCGTGTTTTAGGAGGGATGGAGAAATTCGAAATATTTAACACAGGGTTGGCTAATATGTATAATCATACAGGGGAATCGTATAGAATATCAGCGGGTTCTGATGTTGGAAATTCTATTGATCCGTTAACGGGGAGAATGTTTACTGCGGGACATGTTTTTTGCAAGGCGGTGGATCATAGTGGTGGTGAGAATTCTGAAAAAACAATTGGATATAGCAGTGGATCTAAAATTTGGACTAGCCAATACATGGATATTCCAGGATATATAAATTGGTGTGATGAAAATGGAAATAAGATAATTAATTCGAAAATCTCAGTTAAAACAAATACCGGCTATGATAATTTACCCCAAGCTGAACGATTAATGAAATATCCCAATAATATATTTATGGCTGACTATAATTATAAAGTATATATTGATTTGCCAATTGTATATATAGAAGAGATAACCCGACCTATAGATTTAACAGATATTGATATTAGAGATGTTAAGGTTGTAAATGATAAATTAGTGTTTGTACTATCATATGACAAATATCAAGCACATTACATGTGTGATATTGAAGGCAAATATAGATATTTGTCTGGTGATAGATTGAATATTCAAATTGGCCGAGAAAAAGTATCAATTGAAAAATTTTTTGATGAATATCCAATTGAGTTTAGAACAACGGATTATAGGATAATTGTTGGATATGAAATTACTTCAGCAAATGAAGGTATAAAAGTATATGATAACTCTCAAATCGTGAATATTGATTGGAAATTGTATAATACAAACATCAAAAAAGAAATTAAAGATGATACGAATAAAGATGGTAAGAAGTCTATTCAAGAAACTATAGAAGAAATCCTTTTAGCAGACAGTGAAAATGAATATGTTATATATGATCATGGGAATGGCGAAATTGCAGATTATATATCTGTTAAAAAGGATGATATGAAACAATATATTGTTTCGTTATATCATGCTAAGGCGATGAATGGAAGCGAGTATAATAATTCGGTGAATGATGTTTATGAAGTTTGCGGTCAGGCAGTTAAATCGTTAATGTGGTTTAAAAACCGAGCAACATTGATTGATAAAATATATAATCGTAATTTACATGGACATTGTATAATGAAACGAGGCAATTTATCAGAATTGATTAAGGTATTAAAAAATTCTACTTTCCGAGTGATGGGAAAGATATATATTGTTCAACCAGGGTTAAGTAAAAGTCGTACTATGTCAGATAAAGTTCAAGAAGTGTTGGCGGCTGCTAGTACGTATATAAGTTACTCGGGAAATGTGATAGATATGGGAGTTTGGGGGAGTGATTGATATAGAATAATTTTTTATAAATCAACGTTAACACTTATATACCCGGAAAGTTTTGTTAAAATATAAAGATAAGCCATCGGTGATTTTAACGCTCTGGTGGCTTATCTTGTTTATACTATTTGAAAGTGATTTATGTGATAAAATGAGTTTAATGTGATTGTTATATAGGTGGGAAACTGATGGTGGCTTTTTTGTTAAATAAAGGCTTATGGTGTATTATATAAGTGAATATTTCGGTCCGCATGCCCCCTAGCTCTTTTACATCAAAATATTCTATATAAGTAGATGGAAAGAACAGAAGAGTTGTTTTGTGCAATGAGGTGAATGATTAATCAGTGCGTTATTATAGACATAAATGCTATTAGGTATATATAGTAGGATTAGGCTAAGATAGATTTTTGATAAAGTATTTGAAGTGTATTCAACGGATATAAAGGATAAGGAGGCAACACTATTGAAAGATAAATATACAAAAATTGCTATCATTGGTAATGGCTTTGATATAACGCATGGATATCATACAAAATATGAAGAATTTGCAGAATATTTATTGAGTAATAAGAATACATCAAAGGATGTATCAAGGTTTATAGAAATACTGGATGGTTTTAGGTTGGTCGATAAACTAAATCATTGGTATGATTTTGAAAAACAGATAAAACGTATGGTTTCACAATATAGCAATGCTGGTATGATCTATAGAGATACACACCACGATGCTGATGAGTTTAATAGTATTGTGAAAAATCTGACTGGCTATTTGAAGGAGTATCTTGTTAAAGAAGTGGATGGAAGATTCGGGACTATTGATTCTGTAAGTAAAGAGTTAGATTCTGATACACTTGCTGTAGATTTTAATTATACAAATACCATTTCAATGTATGGTTGTGATGTATATTATGTTCACGGATCACTGAATGAAGATAATATTATTATCGGGTACGATGGCTATGATGATGGTGCATTGGATCATGCATACTATGAACATAGAAGATGGTTAAAAGATTTTAGACGTGATAGCATTGAATTTATTAGATATTTAAAAAAACAAACTGATTATATAGATTGCACCAAGGCTAGAAATGAATTTGATATAATTTTGAATGCTCGTAATACAGGTCGCGGTTGTGAAGATTCAGATTATATTGGATTAGAATATGCAAAGTATATAGAAGATTTTGTAAATATGAATAGCAACAACAATATTCGCTGTAGGCTATATGGATTAAACGAAATTGACTTTGATGCCATTAAGACTGTGGTCAGTATGGGACATAGCATACAGTCTGATAAATTCTATTTAAGTAGCATTCTTTCACAGTGTAACAATATAGAAAAAGTACGTATTTTTACATACGATGGAGAAAAATTGAAAGATATAGATGTAAAGAAGAAGTTTTATTCTCAGTTTGTATCTCAGGATAGAATAAGAATAGTAAAGTATTGATTTTATTGGGACTGATAACAAAGAGTAATAATGAATCTTATTGAGGTTATGCTTATGAGATTATTTGATATTCCTGTGTATGCATTTGATAAAGATACATTGAATCTAAAGGTAAAAACATATGTTGATAAGATAAGAAGATCATTAATAGAAAGATTTTGTAAAACGTTAAAAAAGGTACTATGGTTTATCGAGCACGAATTGTTAATAATTTAGAAAAAACTTTCTTAAAAAGTAGTGATTTTACAGGAGAGAGATTATGTCGTTTAAAAAAGATATACCAAATTATAAATCTGTTCCGGATGGAGAGTTATATATGCAAACAGTCCCTTCGGGTATATGGATATCTATCGAAAGTTTGATAAGGAAATCTGCATCTAATGCAGACAAATTAAAAGCTATTATAAATACAATTGCTGAAATTACAGGGGGGCATTTGACAAATAATTGGGGATGGGGGTTTCTTGAAAATGACATTCCACAATGTGTGAGCGATATACGACGAAAAACTGAAAAGGGAAAAGTCTATCATTTTGAGTCGTTAATGGATTCGCTTGCTGTTTTAGTTAATATAGGAGATTTATCTTGTGATGACTTAAATGAGTTTCTTGAAGATAATGAGATAGGATACTGTTGTGAAAAAAGTTTTGGTGGACAAGATATTGTTTGGTATCGTGTGGATTCTGAAGAGAGTAAAACATGTCTCAAAAAGAATGAGCATATTTTAAAGATGATAAATAATCAAATTAATAGCAAAGTGAATAATGATGGAAATATCATAGAAGACAACCATATTAAGCGGTCAGATATAGAAATTGGTGAAAAATCTCTGGGGGCACTTGAAGATAAAGTTAATTCGATAAAAAATACTCATACTAAACCATCTGTTTTTATTTCATATAATTGGGGGAGTGAAAAGACCGCAGATGATGTTGAAATAAAACTAAAAGATATTGCTGAGGTACGTAGAGATAAGAATTCAATAAAACCATGGGGAAGCATTAATGGATTCATGAAAGAAATACGAAAAACAGACTTAGTTATAGTTATTATTTCGGATGAGTATTTGAAATCAGTAAACTGTTTGTTTGAGATAATGCAACTTATAAAAGATGAAAGCTGGATTACACATTCGATGTTTATTGTGGAGGAATCTGCTAAAAAGATTTATAAACCTATTGGACAATTGGATTATGTGAAGTATTGGGAGAAAGAAAGAGAAATATTAAAGAATGCTATTAAAGATTTAGATCCTGCTTTAGTAACAACTCTAGCAGAAGAGCTGAATAAAATTGATATTATAAGACTAAATATTGGACTTTTTTTGAAAATGGTCGCTGATTGTAACAACCCGAGTATTTCAAAATCAATTGATGCAATTATTGGTCGTGTAAAAGATAATAGTCGCGAACAAGAAACGGAGGGTGACCAACGGCAGTTAATATTTAACAAGCCCATATTTGAAGTGAAGATTAGTGCAATCAATAAATCTATTCCAGGAACTTCTGAATGGATTAATATATGGGATGGATCGATAGCTCTTGCACATAAAAACGTACAGTTGAATGTAAAACTATACAATGATGTCATTATCAGAAATATAAAGGTCTTTGGAAAAAATATTGAAACAGGGATAATGAAGCGAAATAAAACATATATTATAAATGTATGTTATAAAGAGTCGCCGGATATAAGATGGGAAAAATATGTTGTAAAATTGTCCAGAGAATTATACCCTGCTGGTGAAGATGGTATACCCCAATTTGTTTTGTTGGAATACAACTTAAATAATAATATATATCAGCAGAGATTTGCGTTAAATGATGACAATGTTTATTTGCCTGTAGACATTGATTGAAATAATATAATGAAAAACAGAACAGTTCATATGAAAGACCGAGGAATTGATTTAGATGATATCATTCTAGGATTTGCATGAAAAGATACAATATAATTGAAATTCACAAGGGGAATTTGTCATGGGAGATACAAAATGCCAAGAATAGCGGATTTTACACAACAGACGAAAGATTTGCTTGCAAAAAAAGTAGGATATAGATGTTCTAACCCTTTTTGTCGAAAGTCTACAATAGGTTCAAATGCCGATGGAAGTGGAACAATAAATATAGGAGAAGCAGCACATATTACGGCTGCAGAGGTGGGTGGACCGCGATATAATGTTAACTTATCGCTGGCCCAACGAAAAGATGAGTCTAATGGAATATGGCTATGTAGAAATCATGCTGCAATGATTGATAGAGATGTGAATTTTTTCACAGAAGATTTGCTTAAGAAGTGGAAGTTTGATGCAGAAAAGGAGGCTAATGAACGCCTTAACGGAATAATTCCAACGGAGAATGTTCGGTATTATCTTCGTATAATATATGATGACTTGAAAGATTGTAGTGAAACAGTTAATAATCTAGTTATAATTAATAAAAATATAGTATTTAATCCTGAGGAATTACCTATTGTATCTGAATATGAAAAGAAGATAGAATCTGTGGTTGGCTTTATCGGTGTGGATTATGCATCTCGAATTAGAAAATGCTTTAAGGCTATTTGTGCATTTAGAGAGATTTTGAAAGAAGAGTTATTGAGGCTTAAAGATCACCCAAGAGGAGTTTCGGATTTGCAAGCTGTAGAGTACGGTCATAGATTGAAGACGTTTCTTTTGCGTATGGAAGAATATGATATAAAGGGGATAGTTGAAGTTATAGGCAAGTTATTTACTGAGGATATATAAGGTGGGACATAATATATCAATAGCTTTTAACAGTAATTATTACGAAAATCAAATCAATAAAATAATCTCCAAGGCTCCGATTGAAGCAGGTGTGGAGATACTTGTGTATATGCTTTTGGATGGGATAGTTTCATCTAAGGGCTTATCATTAGTTGACGTGAGCTCTATGAGTAAGGATAGAGCTAAACCGTTTGGAGTTAAGAATGCAGTCCCGGATATGGCAGTTGTTGCAGAGAGTTTTAATTATTCTGATTTGAAAAATAAAAAGAACAGACAATATAAATCTCGTGTTTTTGGTTATGTTGAAGTAAAGGCTAGCAACAAAAAGGTTGATTCAAACAATTCGGAAAGAGAGGCACACATTAAAGCAATAGATCATGTGTTATGTACTAACGGGTTGGTATGGATGTACTTTGATAAGAAGAAAGAAGCTTGTTGGACAATCAAACTTGATAAAGAAGAAAGAAATACATTGAAAAGTGGTGAATTTACGATCGATGAAAATCGATTTGCGGAACTGCTTGATAGATTAAATAGTATAGATTGGAAGCGTAAATCATGAATAATCTGTATGAAGAGACAGATATAAATCGGAAAAAGCAGTATTGATTTAAACAGGGGAATTTTGAAAGGTTAGAATATGTTGGAAGAAGAGAATTATAAAGAGAACTATAAAGAGAGCTATGAAGAGAAATATTACAGAGAAAAGAAAAAAAGGCTGAAAGCATTTATCATTACATTGATCGTAATAACGGTATTATTTTGGGTGGTTAGTTACATCAGTAAAAATGCACTGGATAAGCTTGATGAGAAATTAAGTGATGATTCCGACGTTGAATCTGAAGTTGTTTCTGACGTGGTTATGGCCTCGTTGGAAAATCAGGAGGTACAGCCGCTTTCAGAATGGGAGAGTGAGAGGCAGGACATTTTCAATAATCTGACTATACCTGAAGAGGATTGTTTTTCTGTAAGTGATTGCGGGGAAGGCATCAGGATTGATGGTTATCATGGGACTGCAACAAAGATAAAGATTCCGGATATGATAGGTGGAAAGCCGGTTGTTGAGATAAATCTGATGTCCAATTTTGTCGATGCGAAGGTTGAGATTATCTGGCTTCCGGATAGTGTGAGATCGGTTGAAATTCTGAACCTGGATACTATGACAGCTATTAGAATTCCGGATGGCGTGGAACGCTATAGATTTTACGGGTGTGATTCGTTGGCAGATGTCAGAATACCTAAGGGTGCGACGGCTATAGTAGAGGGAAACTGATTAAATCTGAATGATATATGGGCTGCCTTGCAGAGCTATGATAAAAAATGAATGGAAATCCGAAAAAAACCAAGAAAAAAGCACCCATTCGGGTGCTTCTTCTTCACACTATTAATCTATAAACCTTTGAGAGAACTTCGTTTGCTTCTTCAATTGGCTTAACTGTATATTACTACAACCTATATATTAAGTGATGAGCAAACATTTAAATATTTGTTAACATACTGTAAATAAAATCATTTAGGGGGATTTGAAATGAGTACAAAGGCTGAACGTAAGAAAGAACGTGAGAGGGAGAAGAGAAGAAAGCAGCTGCAGGGCGTGATCATCACATCCTTATTTGGACTTTTCTTCCTGATTCTGGGAATCTGGGGATTCCTGGGTAACAGATCTAAATATCTGGGATATAAGAATTCGAAGGATATCCGTGTGGTAAGTGCGACTGTCGATTATGCGGAGATTAAATCCAGGAAGGACGAGTATGGAGGAAAGGAAAATTACTGGGTAGCAAAGCTCAAGTACTCCGTGGACGGAAAGGAGTATACCGGCAAGCATGAGTACCTGTCAGAGGTTAAGAAGGGAGATGTGCTTAATGTTGAGGTATATCGAGATAAGAAAGGGGATTTCCTGATTCCGGAATATACAACAGAGTCGCTTTATAAGCTGTACAATGTTCTGTACCTCGCGTCGGCTGGATTTGGATTGCTGCTTTTGATCATCGTGGTAGTGGTCTGTTTGCCGGATAAGAAGGAAAAGAAAAAATAGTCTTAACGATGGTGAAAAATTTGTGAACTATTACGAATAGACATAGGAAACTGAATCTGATACTATGGAGTTACACTATTAAATCTATTAATCATGGGGGAAACTGCATATGTTACACGTCTTAGCGTCTAAGACCGCGCTGCATTATGCCAAGAGGGGCATGATCAGCCGGGAACTAACCGACGTTTATTCGGATTCTTTTGAGACTCTGTTTGCACAGATCCTAAATTTTCTTTTGGTGGTCGCGGCTGCTGTTTTATCTAAGCAGTATATTCCGGTTGCGGTCTTTATAGGTGTGTTCGTCTGGATGCGCAAATATGCGGGTGGCTATACACCGAAATCCCATCTTGGATGTACCATTCTTTTTTCAATCATGCTGTTCCTGTTCGTGACAGGGCAGGTTTACATGTCATATGAAATCCAGGATTTACTGGCGCTTTGGTTCTTGGTGTTTACAGCACCAATCATCTGTTTCAGGGTGCTTGTAAGACAGTTTGACAATCCGCTTTTTGACAAGAAGAAATTCATACTCAGGTCAAATGCGATGCTTCTGTACATTTTTGCATCCGGCGTAAGTATTGTTTCGGTATTTTTCGTTCATCAGCTTTCATTTCATATAGCTTCGGGACTTTTTTGTGCGGCTATATCTGTTTTGATCGAACGTGTAAGGCAGAAGCATATTTCGATTGATTAAGTATGAAATGTATATTTCTCCAATGTGATTTTATAAATATTTAAACGGTCTGATCCGGCATGGAACTTAGGTTCTGTGCCGGATTTTTTTATCGCTCAGTGATTTTTGTAATATGTTACAAATATTTTTGTGAATAAAAAACTGGACATCTCTGGTGCGATTTGATAGAATTCCTCATGTAATAAACGTTAGAAATATCCGAACGATAAATTCATTGTGCAAAATGCACAATACGATAATTATGAAGAAAAACTAATGAGATGCAAAACGGATATTATTAAAAAGATACAAATATTATAAAACAGGTGAATTTTCATTATGTTAGCGGGATTTGCTGAGAAAGCAGCTTCATTTTATGTTGAAAAAGGTGTAATAAGCAGGGAGGATCAGGAAGTTTATTCATATTCCTTCGAGGTTCTCTTCTCAACGATATTAAATGTAGTCGTAATAATCCTTATTGCAGTCCTATCAAGGCAGTTTACGGCAGTTGCTGCATTTTCGGTCATATTTATTCTTATGCGGCGGAATGCGGGCGGATATCACGCCGAGACGCATCTGGGCTGTACATCGATACTTATATTTGTTTTGATAACATACCTTGCGGCAATCAGATATCTTACAGCGGATATTAAAACTATATGCTTTATAGGCTTCCTTGGCTTTGCGGCGCCGGTTATATTTTCCCTAGCGCCAGTAGAGCACCCGAACAATCCACTGTATGATAAGTCGAAGATCACGCTTCGGAGAAATGCAATCCTGATATTCTGCATTTCCGCGTGCGTTTCCATTCTTTCGTTTTTTTATTTTCGAGAGCTATCATTTTATATATCAGCCGGGATTTTTGTTGCGGCCGTTTCAGCGCTGGCGGAGCACATCCGGCATATAGTAGCCCTAAAAAAATGTGGGAAGGAGGATAAATAAATATGAAGAAGATAGTTGAGGATGCACTTGTAAAGAAGGGTGCAGCAATTACTTCAGCAGCACTCTTTGCAGGTAAGGAGTCAGCAAATTCTAAGTGCTTCTGGGTATTTGGTCAGCCAAAGGTACCGGCAGGCATGAAGAAGTTTGTTAAAGAGAAGTAATAATTTATTAGCTCCATTATAATTAAATACTTATACTAAACGGTCCCCGGGAAGTTTCGGAACAGGCTTCTCGGGGATTTGTTTCATCTGAAATATACCACTTGTGCAGGTAGGTTTAATCTAGTAAAATGTTGTTTATATTTTTGAAAAAGGAGAAGTGTATTTATGAAAATCGGTTGCGTTAAGGAAATTAAAAACAACGAATTTCGTGTGGGGCTTACACCGGATAATGTTAAGACTTATGTAGCTGCGGGGCATCATGTTTATATGGAGAAGGGAGCCGGAGTTGGTTCGGGATTCTCCGATAATGAATATGTTGATGCGGGCGCAAGTCTTATCGATAATGCTTCTGAAGTTTGGAGCCTCGTTGACATGATGATCAAGGTTAAGGAGCCTCTTGAGAGCGAGTACGGATACTTCCGTGAGGGCCTGATCCTCTATACTTACCTTCATCTTGCTGCCGACAAGGAGCAGACTGATGCTCTGCTTGCAGGAAAGGTTAAGGCTGTTGCATATGAGACTATCGAGGATAACGGTCTTCCGTGCCTTGCACCGATGTCTCAGATCGCAGGGCGTCTTTCAATTCAGGAAGGCGCTAAGTATCTTGAGAAGAAGTTCGGCGGAGAGGGAATCCTTCTTGCCGGTGTTCCGGGTACTCCTAAGGCAAATGTAGTCATCCTCGGTGGTGGTACGGTAGGTATGAATGCCTGCAAGATTGCTGTAGGTATGGGTGCAAATGTAACTATACTTGATGTTAATCTGAAGAGACTCGAGGAGCTTGATAACATGTTCGGAGCTCACATCCAGACTCTTGTATCAACTGACAGTAATATCGAGAGAGTGCTTAAGGATGCTGATCTCGTAATCGGATCAGTTTTGATTCCGGGTGCTTCAACTCCTAAGCTTTTCAAGAAGAAGTATCTGCCTGAAATGAAGGATGGCGCTGTATTTGTAGATGTAGCTATCGATCAGGGTGGATGCGGTGAGAGCAGCCATGTTACAACACATGACGATCCTGTATATATTGAAGATGGAGTTGTTCACTACTGCGTAGGTAACATGCCGGGCGCAGTTCCGAGAACAAGTACTATAGCACTTACAAATGCAACTCTTAAGTATGGCCTTATGATTGCAGATCAGGGCCTTGAGAAGGCTTGTGAGAACCGTGCTATCGAGACAGGTGTTAATTGCTACCTCGGTAAGCTCACCAATAAGAATGTTGCTGAAGCTCACGGATATGAATATACAGCACTGAAGGATGTAATGTAATTCACTATATGTGGATGACTTGAGCAGCTATTTTATAAAAAGATTATTCAAGACAGTTTGCTTGGATTCTTATATGGAAATTATAAGTGGCTCCCGTCGACCGTTATGGCCGGTGGGAGCTATTATATTGTATAGGCTGGTGGGAGCTATTGTATTGCAGTTGACATGATAAAATATCTCGGATATAATACTTGGTGTTTAATAGGTGGTATAATTTAATTATGGTGCAATATCTGCTTGATAATATTGGTTATCGGGCGGGCTAACGAAATTTTATAAATACGGGTAGTTTGATTAAAGGCTTTATTTATATAGTCGTGACAATCCCGTCTTTTTTTAGTTGTTTTAGGAGGAAGAAATATATTATGAAAAAGTATTTATTATGTGTATTGATATTATCAGTTATGCTGTTTTTGTTTGTTGGATGCGGAAATAGCAGCAAATCGACAACTAGCACTGATATTAACGGTACATGGAAAATGTATGAAATGACCGATTATGAGGGAAATGTATTTACCGGAGATGATATATCAGATGAGGCTTTTACAATCGAAGGGGATCATGCGACTAACTCTATAATGGGTGTGGAGTATGAAGTAAGAGCAAATGATGATGGATCCTATAACTTTGAGCTTCTCGTGAGAGGAGAAGTTAAAGAAGGCATGGGCCTTGAAGGAGTTGTTTTTTCTGGTGATGTAATGACAGCTGAAGTGATGGGGAACGTATACAAATATAAAAAGCAATAGTATAGTATTTAAACAATGCGGAGAAGTGGTTATTGCCACTTCCCCGCATTGTTTATTTATAAAGCTTATCCATGTTGTTTATGAAAGCTGTTGATGCATGCTGTTTCAGCTATTATTCTGCATTTACCTTATCAAGTGCTTCCTGAGCTGTCTCAGCTGCTTCGTTGAGGGCTTCCTCTGCTGAGATACCTTCAAGCTCAACCTTGTCAGCTGCAATCTTAAGTGCATCATAGATCTCACCGCCTGTAGGATCGATAGGTCTTACTGATGCATGTGAAGACTGTGTAAGTGGTACAAGGATTTCAGGATGATCTGCTGAGTAAGCCTTAAATGCTTCGCTGTCCTGGCTTGAAAGTCTTACAGGAACATAACCTGTCTCAAGTGCCCAACGTGCCTGGTTGTCAGGTGATGTAAAGAACTTGATGAACTCATATGCACCTGTTTTCTCATCGTCAGTAGAGTTTGAAACAACTACAAGCTGCTTAGCTCTTGCTGTAGGAGCTGATGTGCTGTCATCATCCCAAGCAGGCTGCTCCATAGCACCGACTACTGAGAAATCAAGATCTGCCTGGTCACCGCTTGAACCGATATATCCACCGGCTGTTCCGTCTACTGCGTCATCCATTGTATCATACCAGTACTCCCAGCCCTGACCGCCTGAGTGAACTGCCATTATCTCATCCTCGTTGATATCCTTTCCGATGCTGTCCCAAACCTCAATCCATTCAGGAGAGTTTATAAGAACTGTCTTTCCGTCATCGCTGAGAAGCTGTGCACCGTTTGAAAATGCGATATCGATAAGATTATCCTCGCCCCACATTGGCTCCCAGCCATATGTTGCGATTCCCTGTTCCTTTATATTTTTTGATACTTCCTCAAGCTCAATCCAAGTCTTGATCTCTTCAGGATTTACACCTGCCTTCTCAAATACTTCTCTGTTGTAGTACATGATCTGTGTTGATCCGTAAGCAGGGAAAGCATAAATCTTTTCTCCGTCAACACCCTGCTCGAAATATACATCAAGATAATCAGAACGGTCGAAGCTTGAATCGTTAGATGTATACTGATTAAGGTCTGCAAGGAGATCCTTGTCTGAAAGATTTCTTGCTGCCTCAACCTCGATAAGAGCAACGTCAGGGGCTACATTTCCGGCAATACCTGCCTGAAGCTTCTGATAAGTCTCGTCATAGTCACCCTGTGTAACTGTTGTTACGAAATATTTATCTTGTGATGCGTTGAAGTCATCAACAATACCCTGAATAACACCAACTGCTGTTTTTCCGCCGGCAAACCAGAATTCGATTTCAGTCTTTCCTTCAGCGCTTACATCCTTTGCAGCTGTTGTATCGGTAGCAGATGCATTTCCCTCTGATGCTGTTGTGCCTTCTTCTGTAGCTGCAGCTGTTACAGTTTCTGTTGATGCATTTGTCTGCTCTGATTCTACACTCTGTGTCTCAGCTGTGCTTGATGTGCTGATTCCGCATCCTGACATAGCACCCATCAGCATAAGGCTGCTGAGCGTTCCTGCTGCGAATCTTCTCATGATGTTACTTGTTGTCTTTTTCATAATTATCCCTCGTTGTCCTTTCTTTTGCATTTATATGCAAGATCTTATATATGAACCTCGTATGAGGTTATATGCGATTTGATTATCTGTTTTTGTTTACTGTGATTTATCTTTACAGTGTTTTTTTTGCAGTTATTTATCTTTGCAGTGATTTTTTGCAGTTATTTATCTTTGCAGTGATTTCTGATCATCTGCATTCAGTGCTGCAATTGTTGTATTACGATGTTGATCAACCCTTCACGCCGCTGTCACCGGATAATCCGTTGATGAACCATTTCTGAGTAAAGGCGAATAGTATGAGGAGCGGTATCACTATCATTGTGCTTCCTGCCATTACCTTTGCCCAGTCTGTTCCGTAAGCACCGTCGTCGATGAAGAAGCTTCTGAGTCCCTGTGCAACCAGGTACTGATCGGCGTCTTTAGTGATGAGTGATGGCCACATATAGTTGTTATAGAGTGAAACGAAGCTCATCAGTCCGAATGTCACGAAAGAAGATCTCGTAACCGGCATTATTATGCGCCACAGGATGTTCCAGTCATTTGCTCCGTCAAGCTTTGCGGCTTCGATAAGTTCTCCGGGAACCTGAAGAAATGCGGTCCTGAGAAGGAAGATTCCGAATATACTTACGCATTGTGAGAAGATAAGTCCTGCCTTTGAATTGAGCAGTCCCATTTTCGCAAGTGTTACATACGCAGGTATATAGGTTGCACATGACGGAAGCATGTATGTTGCCATAACTATTCCGAAGAGAAGGTTTCTTCCCTTGAATTTGATAAATGAAAATGCGTATGCCAGCATCGCACCTGTTACAATCTGTATTGCTGTTGTTATGAGAGCAACGATGAGGCTGTTAGCCACATATTTCATAAGAGGCGAATTGTTGAAGACCTCTATGATATTTTCCAGATGGATGATATTTGGGAAAATCATGGTTGGGTCCATAGCTTCCTTGCTGGTCTTTACGCTGCCCAGCACCATCCAGAGCATGGGGAATACCATGATGAGGCTTATTATGGTCAGTACAGTATGTCTGATTCCTTTTCCGATTGTTTTCTTCATTTAGATATTCACCTGTTTCTAATGGTTTAGTAATTCACCCATTTTTTTGAAAGCTTAAACTGTGTAAAGGATAGTGCGACTGTTATCAGTACGATGATTATCGCAACTGCGGAAGCCTGTCCCATTTTGAACTGCTCAAATCCCAAATGATAGAAGAGATATGTGAGAGTTCTTGTGCTGCCTGCAGGGCCGCCCTGTGTGAGTATCTGTATCTGGTCGTAGGCCTTAAGTGCATCCAGCATTGTTATTATTGTAAGGAAGAAGGTTGTTGGCGATACTCCGGGAAGTGTGACATATCTCAGCTTTGCCCAGAAACCTGCACCGTCAAGTGCGGCTGCCTCATAACGTTCTTCAGGTATTTTGTCGATAGCTGTGAGATAGAAGATACAGCTGTATCCGATGCTCTTCCAAACAGTTACGATGATAACTGAGAGAAGCGCGGTTTTGCTGCTGCTGATCCATTGTGACTTCGGAAGTCCGAGGAAGGTGAGAAATTCATTTGCGAATCCACCCTTCGGATTGAAGATCCAGCTCCATACGATTGATATCGCAACGGTAGGTGTAACCCATGGCGAAAATACCAGGAATCTATATATTGCCTTGCCGCGGAACTCCTTTGAAAGAAGAAGTGCGATTGCAAGTCCGATAGTCAGGGTCGGGATTATTGTTCCTGCGGCGAAAACAGCTGTATGCTTGAAAGCGGCCCAGAAATGAGAACTTGTAAGTACATCCTTGTAGTTCTCGACTCCGACAAAGTTATAATCCGGAGTCATATAATCCCAATCCGTAAAACTGAGGAATCCGCTCTTCATGATCGGACCGATCCAGAAGATCGCCATAGGAATCATTGCAGGCAGAGTGAAGAAAAGCACTCTGAGCAGCTTCCCGAAACGAGTTCCGGAGGTATTTATTTTTTTTGAGGAGGGTTGTTTCATTTGAGTGGTTCCTCTTTAGATTCTAATGAAATATCTGGGGTGATATGCATTATCTTGTCCAATGTTCGTGATACCGGTGTGTATGTAGTATGTGTTTTTCAATGGTTGATCACCGGCGTTCATGGTGTCCTGCTGATTAGATGTTCACGAACTGACAAGATAATACATAACGTGAACATGATAAACTTATATACGGGATTTGTCAAGGGGCGTATTTATTAAGAAATAATTTATCGAAATAAAAGCTCAATCTAAAGTCGTATTCGATATAATCAAGCGTCGGAAATGTATTACATCTAATGAAATATTGATTTGAAGAATGATCTGTGAAAGCTTATTATTATAGATGGCCATATTATTTTTCTTTAGATGGCCCCCAATTAATATTTTATAGTTGGCCATAATTAAGAAGTGAAACTATTTAACTAATTTAAAGCAATCCGAAAATAACAATAAATATGAAAGATAACAAATTCAAAAAATACATATGATATCTGATGCTTATATATAATGCCACTGGGTGTAAATAATACGAACTGGAGAGAATATGGAATTTAATTATATAAGAATAGAAGGTGAATCAACCGAAGATAAATATGGCTTCTTCAAACTTTTTTTTGATGCAAACGAAAATCAGCTGCTGCATTATTATGAACCTGATCTCGGGCTCTTTGCTGTAGAAAGTCCGATGGTAATCGAAAGAGCACTTATGGGTGGGTATAGGCCGGTTGCATTTGTAATGATCGATAGTCTTGCAGATGAAATGTGTGCTCGTTTCGCTGAGCTTGCGGAAGGGTATTATATAACAAGTAATAACAAGCACTCCGAAGAATCATCGATTGATAAGACAAGTGATAACAAGCGATTCGAAGAATCATCGATTGATAAGACAAGTGATAACAAGCAATTCGAAGAATCATCGATACCTGTCTACATTGCAGATTACGAAACTATTGCCAGCCTCACCGGTGTTAATATTACCCGAGGCGTACTTGCATTGATGAAAAGACAGGAGATGCCTGATATTAGGGAACTCCTTCGTGACTGTCATAGAATTGCTGTATTTGATGATGTAGAGAATCCCACAAATGTCGGTGCCATGTTCAGGTCTGCAGCTGCACTTGGAATTGAAGCAGTTGTTCTTACAGGATCTTCAAGCGATCCGCTTTACAGACGCGCATCAAGAGTGAGTGTCGGAACGGTATTTCAGATTCCGTGGATAAAGCTGAAAAAGAATAAGAAATCATCTGATAAAGCGATGGGTGAATCAGATAAAGTAATAGTCCCATCCGATAAAGCGATGGGTGAATCAGATAAAGTAATAGTCCCATCTGATAAAGCAATGGGTGAATCAGATAAAGTAACGGACAGATCAGATAAAATGATGGGCGAAGAAGCATCAAACTCAGTGATGTTAAATAATCCTGATGATGGTATAAGCTGTTACATTGACATACTTCATGCGCTTGGATTTAAAACCGCAGCTATGGCACTTTCTGATAATTCGGTAAGCATACGTGACGAGAGGCTCAAGAGTGAAGAGAAGCTTGCAATCATTCTCGGAAATGAAGGTTTTGGACTTTCTGAAGAGGTGATAGAAGCTTCTGATTATGTAGTGAAGATACCAATGAAGAATAATGTAGATTCTCTGAATGTTGCTGCTGCAAGCTCGGTTGTTTTCTGGGAACTTGCAAACTGATAGAGGATTACATTGAATAAGATTGTTGAAAGAATCAAGACGTTTGAAAGACGCAAGATAGTTGAAGAATTCAATAGATTTACTAACAAAAAGGCCGATAAAGAGAAATTGTTAGTAAACAGAAGGAACGGAGACCCGATCAAGAAAAATAATTACTAACAAAAAGGCCGATAAAGAGAAATTGTTAGTAAACAGAAAGAACGGAGACCCGATCAAGAAGAATAATTACTAACAAAAAGGCCGATAAAGAGAAATTGTTAGTAAACAGAAAGAACAGAAGCCCGATCAAGAACTAGAAATACTAACAGAAAGGCCGATAAAGAGAAATTGTTAGTAAACAGAAAGAACGGAGGCCCGACCAAGAAGAATAATTACTAATAAAAAGGCCGATAAAGAGAAATTGTTAGTAAACAGAAAGAACAGAAGCCCGATCAAGAAGAATAATTACTAATAAAAAGGCCGATAAAGAGAAATTGTTAGTAAACAGAAGGAACAGAAGCCCGATCAAGAAGTAGAAATACTAACAAAAAGGCCAGAAACGAAAAATTGTTAGTAAACAGAAAGGACAGAAGCCAGATCAAGAACTAGAATTACTAACAGAAAGGCCGGAAACGAAAAATAGTTAGTAATCCAAAATGAAAATCCCCCTTCTCCAAAAGATAAAATCCCGCCACCCTTGAATTTTAAGGTTCGATTTTTGACAAAAACGTTGTATACATGACAAAAACTTTGACCACAAGCAAATGTTAACAAATTGTTTACATCTGTTTATTGAGCGCACTCAAGAATTGTGATATAACTATAGATGTAGGTGATTTTGGGCTTGTATAAGTTGCACAAAGCAACATGTAAAAAGAGTATTGTTGGTTTTAAATAAAAAAAACAGAGGATTTTGTGTAATTTAAACAACCTATTATTGACATTGCTCAAGAATGTGACTATAATCACAGTATATTGTTATGGTATGTGTTTTAAAATTTGTTGGTAGAGGGAGATGTATTGAATTATGAAAATGAAAAAGAGATTTTTTGCACTTGTGCTCTCACTTGTACTTGTATTTAGTTCCGCTGTAACAGTATTCGCGGCAAGTGGAGTAAACTCTGATGAGCAGGCACTGCTTGATAAGTTCTCGGGAGTTGTTAACAGCTGGGCATCAGTTCTTTCAACAAGTCCTACAGACGGTGGCAACATTGCCAATCAGTATATCGCAGAAGCAACCAATGCTCTTATGCAGGTTGATCTTTCAGCTGATGCATGTAACGATCTGAGCACAACAATCGATGCTGTTGTTGGTATCATTGAGAAGAACGGATGCGCAACAAGAGCAGACCTTAAGGCTGCACTTCCTGAGATTCTTCAGACTGTAAATGCAACTTCACAGAAGTATGGCATGACAGTAAGTGTTGACACATCTACAGGATATGCTACAGTAACTATCACAACAGAGAAGGGTGATAAGACTGAAGCAGCTTCAACAAAGGCAGCTGTTAACCAGACAGGTGTTGATTTCACAGCTACTCTTGGTGTGATCGCAGCAGTTATCTTTGTATTTGCATTTGGTGTATTTATGATCCGAAAGGATAGCCGTAAATCCAGGTAATCTAAATGAATAAATCAAGGATTATAAAATTACTGGCATATATTTTTATGCCAGTAATTTTTAGTGTAATAGGATATATCTTTCTGTATATAGGGCTGAAGCCATATTGGGAAATGGCAAGGGATGCGGTAGTTCTTCTCGGAGCTGAGGCTCCAATGGAGGAACAGGCAGTGGTCAGAGATGCAATCTTTGATCCTAATGCCGCTGTGGAAAATCCCGTTCCTCTTTATGAGGATGAAGAAAAGCCGGAACCGTATATTCGAATTGAGAATATTGATTTTCCGCTTTCGGGTTCCCATTATGCTCAGCTTATTTGTGATGATATCGGACTTGATGTTCCGGTTTACTGGGGCGACAGTGCCGATATTCTGAGATGTGGTATAGGCCAGTATCTCGGAAGCTTTCTTCCGGGATTCGGAAGGATGATAGTACTTGCGGGACATAACAATTCCTTCTTCCTTCCGCTCAAGGATATTCACAAAGATAATATAGTCAAGATCAATACAAACTATTGCAATTACGAATATCAGGTTACTGAAGTTAAGATCCTTGATGAGAAAGAATTACAGAAGTACATTCTCGACAATCTTCTGAACGAGGAAGAGATACTCGTAATGTATACCTGCTGGCCGTTCGAGTTTTCGGCAGGTCGTAAAACAGACAGACTTACGGTACTCGCTAAGCGTATATCGGGATATGATGTAAAGTGGAGGACGTATGAAGAAGACTACTAGAAAAAGCAGAAGAAATTCTGCTCCTTCGTCAACGAAGAATCTGGCGTCCTTTATCTTTTCCTTCCTTCTGTCACTTACACTGGTTGTGGTTGCTGTTTTCTTCGTGGCAAACCATAGCCTGTCAAAGAAATTTGTGGTTTCAAAGATAGATTCGGATTATCTTAGGATGCTCAGCGAAAATGTATATAATGCGGCCGTGGACTATACCATGCCGACCGGTGTGGATGTGTCGGTTCTTGATGGCGTTTTTACGGAAGATACCATCAGAGAAGACGTGAAGAGTTATGTCATGAATGCATTTGATGATAACTCCTATGAAGTCGACACGTCTAAGATCTATGCGTCTTTGAAGGAAAATGTTGACGCATTTCTCCGCGAACAGGGAATAGATCCGACTACAGAAGATAAGGCCGTTGATGAATATGTAAAGGAAATCTGCAACATTTATAAGGACAGGGTAAAGCTTCCGGGACTTAATTATCTGCCGAGGCTTTCAAACCTGCTGAGAAGCTATTTCATTTACGTGATAATCGCGGCTGCGATTTTTGCTCTGGTGAACGCATTTCTCTGTGTGAAATTGCATTCTTACCTTCACAGAGGTCTCCGGTATGTGGTATACTCATTAAGTGGGGCTGCGCTTATGACTTTTGTGGCTCCTTTCGTTGCGTATATGAACGGATTCTACAAGAATCTGCAGATTTCGCCTAATTATTTCAACCATTTTATCGTAACATATATAGAGAGTATATTTGGACAGCTCTTCATCTGGGCAGGTGTCTTCCTGGTACTCTCGATCATTTCGCTTCTTGTTGTTTCAACGCTCAGAAGGGGCATTGCAAGAAAGAAGAAAAGGCATTAGTCAATGAGTAAAGGGTATTTTGATATACATTGTCACTATTTGTACGGCGTTGACGACGGTTCGAAATCTCCTGAAATGACGCTTCGCATGCTTGATGATGCGTATAATCAGGGCGTGAGAAATGTAATCCTTACTCCGCATTACAACCCCAAAGCATTTAAAATGGGGCCTCGGGATCTGAAGGAACGTTATGAGGAATTCCGGGAACTTGTGAAGCGGGAAGGACATCCTGATATGAAGTTCTGGCTGGGGAGTGAGATCTTCTATCATAAAGGAACCACACCGGAAGAAATGCGTGAAGGGCATGTAATATCTATGGCAAAGAGCCGTTATATACTTCTTGAGTTTCATACAAATGTGGAATTCAGTTATATCGAGACGGCTGTCGGAGAGGCTCAGGGAGCGGGATATATTCCGATCCTTGCGCATATTGAAAGGTTTGACGCATTAAGAGGTAATCTGGAGAAGGTATCTCTTATAAAGGATGAAGGCGCTTTGATCCAGGTAAATGCATCCACGATAATCGGTGAGGACGGCTTTGGGATAAAGAGCTTTGCAAAGAAGCTTCTGAAGAACAGGCTTATCGATTTTGTGGCAACAGATGCACACCGGGATTCAAAGTGGCGGACTCCGAATCTCGGAGCTGCGGCGGAGTACATTTATAAGAAGTGCTCTGAAAGCTATGCGGACGAGATATTTATATACAATCCTCGGATGATCGTGAAGGACGAACTGCCGTGATGTCATGAAGGCATGATGTCATGAAGGAATGATGTCATCAAGGCGTGATGTCATGAAGGTATGATGTCATGAAGGTATGATGTCATGAAGGTATGATGTCATCAAGGTGTGATGTCATCAAGGCATGATGTCATGAAAGCATGATGTCATGAAGGTATGATGTCATCAAGGCGTGATGTCATGAAGGTATGAAGGCCGCACTAAGGGCATGATATTTGATAGATATAGTGCTGCGCATAAAAATGCAGCTGTGCGACAAACGGTAAATAAACCTTCCAAATAAGATGGGGTTGATGCTCCTAACGGGGCTCAAAAATGTATTAATGTATTATGGAGGCAACATGGAGAAGTCAGATAATATTGAAATAGATTTACTGCAGCTCTTCAGGATGCTGCTTGCGAATATTCATATTCTGCTGCTTGCAATGTTTACGGGAGGCTTTCTCATGTACTATGTAAGCTCAGAACTTTTGAGCAAGAAGTTTGAGTCGGTTACTGGTATATATGTCCTGAACTCAGCTGCGCAGAAAGAGAATGATACTCTTACGGGAAGTGACCTGGATGTAGGTTCCAAGCTTACCAATGACTATGCGGAGCTGCTCAAGAGCCGTACGGTTATGAACAGGGTTATCGCCGATCTGAATCTACAGAATACCTATCCGGAAATGTCGGATGTTACTCCGGATACTATAAGCAGTATGGTAACCATTGAAACCTCCACAAATACCCGTGTGCTTAAGATAAAGGTTACGGATACTAATCCTACGCGTGCACAGGATATTGCAAATGCAGTAAGACGCGCAGGTGCGGAGCATATCAAGAATGTCATGGATATCGATGCTGTAAATGTAGTTTACGAGGCAAACCTTCCTGACAGACCTTCAAGCCCAAATGCAAAGAAGAATGCGTTGATCGGAGCTATGCTCGGCTTCATAATCGCCGCAGCAGTTCTTATCATAAATATGATCATGGATGATACTATCAAAACTCAGGATGATATAGCTAAATATCTTGATCTTTCAGTGCTTGGTATTATTCCTTATGACGAACTTGAGGATTCAACCGTCGTAAAGAAGAAAAAGCGTAAGAAGGGCAATGCGTAAGAAGAAATCGTCAAGATATGAGAAGGTATTGTTAGGAGAAATGATATGCAGAAGATAACTATTGCAAATGCAAGAAAACTCAGCAATCTGTCTGAGGAAGCATATAAAGAGCTCAGAACCAATCTTCAGTTCTGCGGCAAGGATATCAAAGTCATCGGCCTTACCTCCTGCATTCCGAATGAGGGAAAGACCAGTATAGCACTTAATCTGTGTATTCAGCTTGCAGAAGCTGATAAGAAGGTGCTGTTTATAGATGCCGATATGAGGAAGTCTGTTACTGTCGGTAGATACCGTATTATGGGTGCTGCTTATGGACTCTCACATTTATTATCGGGAGCAAAGGAACTTGATGAGGTTTTATATTCCACGAATTTTGAAGGACTCTACATCATGACTGCAGGACAGGTTCCGCCGAATCCGTCGGAGCTTCTGGGTGATGATGCATTTGAGGATACCATTAAAGACCTGAAAGAGAAGTTTGATTATATAATCATAGATACTCCGCCTATCGGAAGTGTTACCGATGCGGCTGTTGTTTCGCAGCACTGTGATGGTATGGTTCTGGTAATTGCACAGAATAACATCAGTTACAGATTTGCACAGGATGTTAAGGGACGTCTTGAGAAAGCAAATGCAAAAATACTCGGAGTTATTCTCAACAAGGTTCAGAAGAACAGTGCAAACGGATATTATGGAAGCTACTACGGAAAATATTACGGAAAATACTCGAAGTATTATACATCGTAGTCCGAGGTGGATGTACGGCCAAGTTGATGTGAAATGTAAAGCATATCTTCGATGTATGATTGAGCAGATATGTAATGTAAAGCATATCTTCGATGTATGATTGAGCAGATATGTAATGAAAGCCATATCTTCGATGTATGATTGAGTTGATGTGTAATGGAATTATATACCCGGTATGTTAGTAGGTGATTGCAACTGCCGGAAGTTCGGATATATGTAAGGCTAATATAAACGGTTGAACCCAGGAGAGTTTGAGATGAAGAAAGCGATTACTATCCTTTTGATATTGACTACATTTGCAACAGGTGCACTCTGCGTACTTTCTCGGATGACGCGTGATACCAAGGCGCCGGTCATTTCGGTACCGACGGAAATGATCACATACGAAGAGGGTTCGGACAAGACGCTTCTGCTTGCCGGAGTTACGGCAACTGATGACAGAGATGGTGATGTTACCGCAAATGTACGTATATATGATATTGCCGTAATGGAAGACGGCCACAGTGCACAGATCATTTATGCAGCTTACGATAGCAGCTATAACCTTGGAAAGAGATTCAGAACAGTAGGTTATAAGCCTGCTCGTAAGAACGTAGATATGACTGATGAAATGTATGATATCATAAGTGATGACATAGATGTTGCAAACAAGAGTACTACAGAGGTGACAACTGAGGCTACGACAGAAGCAACTACTGAGGAGGTTACATTTCCTTATATCACACTTACAAGTGACAGCAAGTCGATCAATGTTGGTGAAGACTTCGATCCGATGTCTGTGATCGATGAAGTTGAGGATGATAACGATGACCGCAATTCACTCTTCAATAGGATCGACCTTGAAGGCGAGTTTGATACAAACAGTGCGGGAACCTATAATCTGATCTACAGCGTTAGAGACAGCGAAGGAAACAGAAGCAAGGAAGTGAAGTTTACGCTCACAGTTAAGGAACAGTAAACGACTGAAAATAATACTTGCCTAAAAGGGATGATAGCGGTAATATTACATCTCGAAATGACAGATGTGAAAAATTTCGCTTGCCAAGCAGATGTGGCGATTGAAAAGATATAAGATCGTAGCTGCTTGATGATTTGGCTATGGCGTTCTCATCTGATTAAAGATAATTTGAAATACAGAGGATAAGAAAATGAATGACGAGCTGGTAATCGGGGGAGTGAGCTTTACTTCCAGATTCATTCTTGGCTCAGGAAAGACTTCCAGATATACGCCGGAACTCATCAATTCTGCGGTTGAATACGCCGGAACCGAGATGATTTCCGTAGCGATAGATACACTGGATGATATAGATAACGGAATCAAGTTTATTCCGGACAATATCAGAATTCTGCCGAATACACTCGGCGCCAGGAGTGCCCAGGAAGCAGTGACGATGGCTCATTTGGCTCAGTCACGTGGCCTGGGAAATTTTATAAAGATTGAAATATTAGAGGATACTACATATCTTCTTCCGAATAATCCGGAGACGGTAAATGCTACCGAAAGACTTGCTGCAGAAGGGTTCATCGTATTGCCGTACATTTATCCGGATCTTAAGGCCGGACGACAGCTTGAAGCTGCCGGGGCTGCCGCAATCATGCCGCTTGCGTCACCGAGCGGTTCCAACAAGGGACTTGCGACTCGTGACTTTATAGAGCAGCTGATAAATGAGATTAATCTGCCGATCATTGTTGATGCGGGAATCGCACGTCCGTCACAGGCATGCGAGGCGATGGAAATGGGTTGCGACGCGGTAATGGCAAATACTGCTCTTGCAAGTGCAAACAACCTTCCGATGATGGCGAGTGCGTTCCGCCACGCTATACAGGCCGGACGTGAAGCTTATTTGTCCAAGAAATTCAGTGAAGAAGAAGGACATTGTCTTCAGGATTCGAGAGGCGTTATCCTTTGATCGAATCCGAGAGGCATGATTATGTGACAATATTATTTTCGAAGATAGCGGGGCTGCCGTATGAGATGAACATTTCATCTTTGCGGAGCCCCGTTTTATCGACTCCGTAGTGGCGGGCTAATAATATTTTAACCGCCTTTTTATACGGTCATAGGTCAGATGAGTGTTAGTATTCCGGCTGTCTTACTTCGCCAGCTAACCATAGATACTTTAAAGCTAAAATGGTTAGCCGAAATAGAGAAATATAGTGCGAGAATTTCATCAAAAAGCTAACCGGAAACGCCTCAAAGCTAAAGTGGTTAGCTGGGATGGAAAAAAATAGTGGAAGAATAGGCTCAAAAAGCTAACCGGAAACGCCTCAAAGCTGAAGTGGTTAGCCGGGATGGAAAAAAGTATGATGGGTTAGATTTAACTAACTTGTGCTTTACAAAGCAAGGATAAAGTGATTATAATAATGGGTGCGTGTTGCGCACTCATTATTTATTTACTTTATAAAACTAATATGTCGGTGATCTCACCGGTAGAAAAAAGAGTGTCTGTAAAATGGCAATTGATATGGCAGCTGTATATCAGAGATGGTAGCTGTATATCAGAGATGGTAACTGTATATCAGAGAAGGTAGCTGTATATCAGATATGATAACTGTATATCAGAGAAGGTAGCTGTATATCGGACATGATATCTGTATATCGGATATGGCAGCTGTATATCAGATATAATAGCTATATATCAGACACAATTAAGAGGAGAAGAGCATAGTGGCTAAGAAGATTGGAAGAAATGATCCGTGCTGGTGCGGAAGCGGTAAGAAGTATAAGGTATGTCATGAGGAGTTTGATAGGAAGATTGAAACTATCAAAAATCAGGGACATATAGTTCCGACAAGGAATATTATCAAGAATGCAGAGCAGATACAGAAGATCCGCGAGAGTGCCAAGGTTAATATTGAGTGCCTGGATGTTGTGGCTGATAAGATCTGCATTGGAATGAGCACAGAGGATATCAACGATATCATCAACGAGGTTTGCAAGAAGTACGGTGCTATACCTGCACCTCTTAATTATCAGGGATTCCCGAAGAGTGTCTGCACATCCATTAATGATGCTGTATGCCACGGAATTCCGTCCAAGGATGAAATCCTCGCAGACGGCGATATAATAAATGTCGATTGTTCAACAATTCTTGACGGATATTTCTCGGATTCATCAAGAATGTTTATGCTTGGAAATGTATCCGAAGAAAATAAGAAACTTGTTGAGGTTGTTCGTGAAAGCTGCTACAAGGGACTCGAAGAAGTTAAGCCATGGGGATTCCTTGGGGATATGGGTCAGGCAGTTCATGATCATGTAACGGCACATGGTTATTCGGTTGTTCGTGAGATCGGCGGACATGGAGTAGGAATAGAGTTTCATGAAGACCCGTGGGTTAGTTATTGTACCAAGAGAGGAACCGATATGCTTATGGTTCCCGGAATGATCTTCACAATAGAGCCGATGGTAAATATCGGAGGACCGGAAGTATTTGTAGATGCAGACAATGATTGGACGGTATATACGGAAGACGGTTCAATGTCAGCTCAGTGGGAGCTTCAGGTGCTTGTTACTGAAGACGGACATGAGATCATTTCTTACTGATGTGATTTTATAGCATGCATGAAATTATTTCTTATTAATGTGATTTTATAGCATGCATGAGTTATTTCGTACTAATGAGATTTTATATTGCACATGAAAGAATGATTGAATTAATGGAATAGAACTGCATGGCTGCTATATATATTTCATAAAGATATTTAAGGATGGTTAAGATATAGCATAATCTATACTAACGAATTATATTGACAGACTAAATTTGATTGTGCTATTATTATCTCATCAATTTAGGGAGTAGCTAACATAGTTGCGAATTATCATATATGATGATTCAAGACAGTGGTTATATCTTCGTCAGTACGATTGAGATTATTCAATCCGGAGTATAAATAATCAGCGAGACTATTTTGCAATTTTATTTGATTGCAAAAGGCCTCGCTTTTTTTATACCTCAGGAAAGTATATCCAATCAGTATAAAGACGTACTGTCCCGGATTGAGGAAAACTTTACACTATTTTCTATGAATATGAAAGGTTAAAAAGTGAGGCTATGGAAAAGAAAAAACGATTTATGCTGTTAAGTATGGGTTTGGCTGTTCTGACATTTTGCATGCTCGAAACAGTTTTTGGGGCAGTATCAAGAACTGCAAAGGGATATCCGTATAAACCGCTGCTTGGTTTTATAAAATATCCCGAAATATTAATTAAAATGGTCAAGCCTTTTATGGTACGTTCGGGCTTGAATGGCGGATACGATCTGATCACTCTGTATGCGATAACATATGTTGTCCTTGCAGCTGCACTTTTAATTGCGTTCAGACTTATATATAAGAAACCGATAGGTTTTAGGTTGAAAGGTCTGATCAAAGGAATCTTTGTATTCGGACTTCCGATACTCGGATTAGCGGTATTTTGGGTAGTATCGGCATATCGTTCAATTGGTGACTTCAAGGTTTTTAGTACGATGTTAAAAAATTATGCTCAGGATATTAAAACATTATCATATGTAGTGCTTCAGGAATTTTCCGCTGCGATATTTTTTGCTGCATTAGCAATTGTAGTATTCACTGCAATAAAGGAATACGGCGGTAATAATAGAAAAAGTATATATATCGCATTATTTCTAGCTGCTTTAATATGCAGTCTGCCGATGTTAATGCGTATACCTGATTATACTGTAAAAAGGTTAGCAGTAGGCATTATATGTTTATTTTTATATTATGCAATGTTTATTGCTGTTTATGCTAATTCAAAGAATATTTTTGCCTGCATTATAGTATACGGAATAGAAAAATTTTCCAACGCTGTTTTCGGATCGTTTAGACCTACAAAAATCGTATATGGGACAGATGTTTATACGAAGGCAGACTATGATACCGGTACGATAGTAACGCTGCTTTTACTATACGGAATTGCTTTTGCAGTAAGCTTGATTCTACTGAAGAAAGGGCTTGATAAGCAGGAAGAAGAGGCAGAGCTTGTAGAACATGTTGAACATGCAGAACCTGCAGAATCTGTGAATACGGAAGAACTGGAAAAATCAGGTACAGAAGAAGTTGAATAATAAAATAAATATTAAAATAAATAATAAAATAAATAATAAATAAGATTTAAATGTGAGAGGAGAAAAAAATATGTTAGGAGCTTTTGCAATGGTTAATGTTTTATGGATTTTATTGGTATTGATATCCGGCGCTATTACCGGATGGCTTGCGGGACTGATCATGCATAGTGAGGGTGGTACTATATGGAATATAATTATCGGTATCATCGGAGGAATACTGGGGAGACTTCTTTTTGCAATCATTGGTATTCATGTAAGCGGATGGATCAGTTCTGTAATAGGTGCATGCGTACTTATTTTCCTGATAAGAAAGGTTGTAAAATTTACAAAATAATTGACTGCCGTAGTAAAAAAGCTTCGAGCTCTGTATGTTTGCAGAGTCGAAGCTTTTTATATTACATGATTTGTTTCATCGGTTTTAACGATAACATCTTCAGATGAATAAAGAATTGACGTAGGTGATGATCTGTCTACCTTACGGTTAATGGTCATCTCGTAATTCATATCATTTACGATATCCATATCAATCTCACCCTTGATAACCATATCGCGCATGATCTCCATGGCTTTGGAGTGAGGGAAGCCTTCCTTATAAGGACGGGCTTCGGTCAGAGCCTGATAGATATCACAGCATGTCATGAGACGTTCTTCGGAACTGAGTACATCTCCGGTAAGGCCGCGCGGATAACCCGTTCCGTTAAGCTTTTCATGGTGATTTGAAGCCCAAACGACGATATCATCGAAGCCCTTCAACTTACTCAGAATCTCGCGGGTATAATATGCATGATTTCTCATCTGCTCATACTCGGCATCTGTAAGTTTGCTCGGCTTCTGAAGAATCTCATTCTTGATCATGAGCTTTCCTACATCGTGAAGCGCACCTGCAAGGTAGAAACGAACGCCTTTCTCAACTGGATACTTGTAGTAGTCAGCCATATGGATCGCCTTCTGTGCAACACCGAGAGAGTGTACACAGGAGTAGAACGATTTGTAGTCGATTATCTTTGCAAACAGTGTTGCAAGGTTCATAACCTCAGTAATCGTATATTCATCATTAAAGGTCTTGGTAGCCTTTCTGATAGTCGTATCAATGCTTCCGAAGGAAATGTGATGCAAATGCTTAGCTTTAAAGCCCTTTGTAAATGCCTGAACAACTTCCCTCGAGAACATCGTGTCAGCATTGGACTTTACAAAATCGATTATTTCAGCGTAATTACTCTTGGAAATATCATTAAGATTAAACTTATGATCTATAACATCCGCGAGATGTATGATCTGTGCCTTGATCGGAGTGTTGCTTGCGGATCTTCCGAAAGGACCGGATCCGTCAGCGTTCTCGTGATGGAGCATTATAACATCGCGGCAGTTTGTTCTGAACGGGATAAGCTTTGCGTTATTTTCACCGATGATGCAGCGGCGTACATTGAAATCGGTCTCAGAATATCCGTGACCGCCGTTGTACTGACGATACTGCTTTTCTTCCTGATTTACTTCGGTGAGAGCGTTGTCGTGGAGAATCGAAAAGGCAGCTATATCAATAAGGTCCTTCGGTGAGAGTCCTATAGTCTTGGCCGTAATAATCGAAAGTACGGCCAGTCTCTTGCTGTGGCCCGTGGTTACATGACCGCGTAATTCGACCTCAACAGCATCAAGACCGCTTGAGACAGCATATAAAATTTCGTTTATGTTTATCTTCAAAATGGTACCCCTCGACATAGATTATCAAGCTATATTTTATCGTAAAGCTGGTTCTTTGTAAAGGGATTAGGGTCTCGTCATTTGTTAAAAATCTGCAAAAAAACAACTTGAAATTTTGTGAATATATGATATTCTTGTAATTAGCACTCAACATCTTGAAGTGCTAACAAAAAGGAGGGTAAATATGATTACTACAATACCTATTTATGATACAGTACTACTCCCTGATGTTACATTTTACTTTAGAAAAGAGGTAATAGAGAACTGGGAGATAGATGAGCTGACCGTCGGTGAGAAGCTCGTCTTCGCATTTCTCGCTCGTGATATAGATAGAGATAAAATCACAGGGGATGATATCTTCCCGATCGGTGTTCAGGCGAAGGTCGAGGCAATAGATTCTGACGGAAATGTAAAAATACATACCTATGACAGGGTTAACATCCTCAGCTTCAGAAAAAACAGGAAAGGTGTCTTTGAATCGGAGACAGAGCTTCGTCCGGAGAAGAATGATATGGACGATGCCGAGAAGAAGCAGAAGTTTGATGAGCTGAAGGGCGCATTTCTTAAGTTTGTTTCTTCTTATCAGTGGGGACTCTTTGCAAGAGGTGCAATCCTTCAGTGGAAGAATCTGAATGAAATGATCGCCGCAACTGCAGGCTACTACAATGTGACCTGGGAGGAGAAATATGCGGTTCTTGAAGAGGATTCGGTAAGAGAACGTTATAACCTAGTTGAAAGTATGATCTATGAATTCTTTGAAATCGTAGATGTGGCAAACGGAGCGGAACTTAAGCAGAAGGAGCAGAATGAGAGCCTTTACAGAGAGGATGCAATCAAGAAGCAGATTGAGATCCTCCAGAAGGAACTTGATGAAATGCATCCGGAAAGCATTTCCGATATAAGAAAATTCGAAAAGAAGATCGAAGAGTCGGGCATGAATGAAGAAGCTTACCGTGAGGCTGAGAAGGTTCTGAACCGTATGAAGCAGGAAGGTCAGAACAGCCACGAGTATGGCATGCTTTATGATTATCTGGATTTTGTGACACAGCTTTCATGGAAGCCGGAGGAACAGGGAGAGATAGATCTCAGACTTGCAGAGGAAATACTCGACAGAGATCATTACGGTCTGAAGAAGGTTAAGCAGCGTATAGTTCAGCAGCTTGCCGTAATGGCGCTCAATCCGAAGCAGGCAGGTTCCATACTGCTCTTCGTGGGTGCACCGGGTACAGGTAAGACCAGTATCGGTCAGAGCATCGCAGAGGCACTCGGCCGTAAATATGTAAGGATCAGTCTCGGTGGTGTAAGAGATGAGGCAGAGATAAGAGGACACAGACGTACATATATCGGTGCTATGCCGGGACGTATAATGGAAGGAATCAAGAGAAGCGGATCATCGAATCCGGTTGTTGTCCTTGATGAGGTTGATAAGCTTGCAAGTGATTTCGCAGGAGATCCGGCAAGTGCACTCCTTGAGGTACTTGACCCTGAGCAGAACGGTTCTTTCACGGACCACTATATGAATGTTCCTTATGATCTTTCAAAGGTATTCTTTGTCTGCACAGCTAATACTATAGATACAATACCTGAACCGCTTCTTAACCGTATGGAAGTTATTGATTTCCAGGGTTATACAGCGAATGATAAGCTGTCTATCGCAAAGAAGCATCTCATCCCTAAGGCACTTAAGGCTATGGGAATCAAGAGACGCCAGCTTTCGATAACAGATACTGCGATAAAGAAGATAATTTCCAACTATACTATGGAAGCCGGAGTCAGAGGACTCAAGAAGAGAATCGACAGCGTATGCCGTTATGCAGCGGTGAAGCTTGTTAAGGGTGATGAAGATAAGATATCGGTTACACCTGCCATGCTTAAGGAATTCCTCGGTTCTAAGGGAATCCAGCACGACATGATAGAGAAGGGTGCACCATCCGGAATCGTTACAGGACTTGCCTGGACGGCAGCCGGCGGCGAAATACTCTTTATTGAAACAAAGCTTATGAAGGGAACCGGAAAGGTTATCATTACCGGTCAGCTCGGTGATGTAATGAAGGAATCTGCCGAAATCGCAGTGAGCCTTATCAAGATCATGTTCCCGAAGGAAGCAGAGAAACTCGATCAGAATCACGATCTGCACATTCATGTACCGGAAGGCGCAACCCCGAAGGACGGCCCGTCTGCGGGTATCACGCTTGTCACAGCGCTTGCGTCACTGCTTACAGGCAAGAAGGTTAATCCTGCAATCGGTATGACCGGAGAAGTATCCCTCAGAGGAAATGTAATGCCTATCGGCGGACTTCCTGAGAAGCTGATGGCTGCTGAACGTTCGGGAGTTAAGAAGGTTTATATACCTGAGAAGAACAGGGAAGATCTCGAAGAAGTTCCTGAAGAGGTGAGAGAGAAGCTTGAGATAATTCCTGTGAAGAAGATCACCGAGGTGCTTGAAGGCTGCGGGATTATAAAATAAGCAGAAATCTATGAAGTATTTATGGATGATCAGCCGCCTCATACTCATGACGTTAGTCGTGAGTCAGGCGGTTTTTCATTGGCTGCCTGACAGGGCAGAGGAATGATAATGATACGGTCAGATTGGTTGACATAACTATAGCAATCTGACGCTGAAAAAACGTTATATCGGATGATAGACATTTAATATAAATTGTGCAATAATATATGGCGTGCCGAAAGGGAAAAGTCTTTCGGTATGCCTTTTTATTATTTCACAAGGGGGACTTTTGAAATGGCTGAAGGTTCAAAGAAGAAACTGGTTTTCTCATATAATGCACCGGTCACATTGACATTTGCACTGGTGGCTTTAATAGTGCTTATCTTGGCACGTGTAACGGCAGGTCAGAGTACAAGACTGCTTTTTTCCGTTTACAGGTCAAGGATAAGCTTTTTTGGTGTTTTGAGACTTTTCGGACATGTCCTCGGGCATTCGAACTTCGAGCATTATGCAGGAAATATGATGCTTTTCCTTCTGCTCGGCCCGATTCTCGAGAACCGCTACGGAAGCAGTACATTTCTTGAGGCAATAGGAATTACGGCTGTTATATCAGGCCTTGTTACTGTTATCTTCTTCCCGAATGTTGTGCTTCTCGGTGCAAGCGGAGTTGTCTTTATGATGATCGTACTTGTATCTGCAGTCGATCTGAAGAAGGGTGAGATTCCTATCACAATGATTCTTATTATTGTTATCTATCTCGGATCTGAGATCTGGAATATGATTACAGTTAAAGATAATATTTCTCAGTTGACCCATATAGTAGGCGGCGTTTGCGGCGCCGGAATAGGTGGGCTGCTTTCGAGCGCAGGAGGAAAAAGTAAGGGGTGACTCTGATGAGCCATTTCCCATGAAAGGAGACGATTTTAATTGAGTAAGAAAAAAAGGACGACGACTCTTGTCATCGCCGGACTTGTCTGTATTGTGCTGGTTATCGGCATAATACTTACAAACAAAGGAGGGCCGAAGGCAGAAACGGTCCAGGAGGCAATGAAGGATGCGGTAGTCCATAACGAGAACAAGATTAACTTCTTCGGATTTGAGGTTAATCCGTCGCTGGTATCGGGATATGTAGTTACCGGAGTGGTACTGCTGTTCGCCTTGATCCTCAGAATATTCTTTATTCCGAAGTTTAAGAGGATACCGGGAAAGTTCCAGATGCTGATCGAAGCGTGGGTTGGATTCTTTGACAATCTTGCAAAGACCAACAGCCCGCATCTGAACAGCTTCCTCGGAGCATACATTTTCACGGCGGGTTCTTATATATGTCTGGGAACACTGTTTGAGCTGTTCGGTATTCAGGCCGTGACAACTGCGGGACATTCGGTTGCGCTGCCTGCACCTCATGCGGATATAAACGGTGCGATCCAGATGGGAGTTCTGTCATATTTTATAATTCTGACAGGTGGTATAGCAGCCAACAAGCTGAAGGGTGTGGGACTTACACTTAAGGAGTTCTCACTTCCGATATCCATGAGCTTCCGTCTTTTCGGTGCACTGCTTTCGGGTATGCTTGTTACGGAGCTGGTTTATTACTACATGACACTGAGCTTCGTGCTCCCTGTTATTGTCGGTGTACTTTTTACTCTGCTTCATGCACTTATTCAGACTTATGTCCTTACGATGCTGACATCGGTATTCTACGGTGAGGTATCCGAGGTACATGAGAAGAAGCCGAAAGAGAAAAAGAAGAAGGCTGAGGCAGTTGCCGAGGCATAAGAAATGTAATCCCGGAATCAGATTTACAGACGGTATGATCCCGAGTCTGAAAATCCGATCGTAGATTTGATGATAATTATAATTAAAAAATATAAATATAGTATTTGAAGATACATATTATGGAGGTTTATCAAAATGAAACTTGTTAAGAAATTTTCAGCATTACTTGTAGTTGTACTTATTGTTGCTGCATTCAGCGGCTTTACAAAGCCTACTACAGTAAAGGCTTCAGAGAAGAGTGCAATCACTGTTCAGGCTGATGCAGCCGATACAGAAGCTGCAGAGACAGTTAATGCAGAAGCTGATGCAACAAAGGGTAAGGCTATCGGAGCTGCTCTCGTTGTTGGTATTGCAGCAGCTGCAGGTGCTATTGCAATGGGTATGTCAATCGCTAAGTCATCAGAAGCTATCGCAAGACAGCCTGAGGCAGAGTCAAAGATCAGAACAACACTCATGCTTGGTCTTGTCTTCATAGAGACAGCAGTTATCTACGCACTTATCGTTGCGATACTGATCATATTCGTCATGTAACGAAAAATTCTGAGCAGCGTGTTCAGTGATAGACAGCTTCGTCCATGCTTGCATGGTAAGAAGCTGGATATTCAGTGAACAGGGTCGGGCAGAATGCCCGACATCGCTGATTGTAAGCTGCGAAGCAGCGACAGACGGCGGAGCCGGCTGAATCAGCGATTAACGCTGCGAGGACGGACGGCAAATCCAAGTAAATCAGCGATTAGCGCTGCGAGGATGGACGGCAAATCCAGGCAAATCAGCGATTAACGCTGCGAGGATGGACGGCAAATTCAGGCAAATCAGCGATTAACGCCGCCACGACAAAGCTCAACCCATATATATAAAAGGAGACAAAACCATGTTAGGTATTGATATACAGCAGATCCTTCTGCATCTTCTTAATTTCGTTATTCTTTTTACAGGACTTTATGTTCTTCTTTACGGTCCGGTTAAGAAGTTCATGGACAAGCGTGCCGAAGATTATAAGAAGATGGATGATGAAGCAGAAGAGAAGCTGGAAAATGCTAAAAAGCTTGAGAGCGAATATAACGAGAAGATCAGCGCTGCTGATGTTGAGATAGCAGATATGAAGAAGAAGGCTTCACTTGAAATAAGCGAAGCCCGCGATAATCAGATGGCTTCTGCAAAGGAAGAGGCAGATGCCATTATTGAAGCAGCAAAGAAGTCTGCAGAAAGAGAAAAGGAAGAAATCCTTGAGAGCGCAAAGGGTGATATCACCAAGCTTGTAGAGGAGGCTGCATCTAAGATGATTCTCACAAGTGAGACATCTGATGTTTATGATGCGTTTCTAAGCGGTGTTGAAAGGGGTGCAGGAGATGGCGCAGGAGCCTAATAATAGCGGTAAGATCCTGGAATGCTACATTTATGCAGAGACAGAGCCAACTGCCGAGCAGAAGCGCAGATTCACGGAATTTCTTACCAAAAAATATAAAACAGATGTTTCTCTCAGATGGATTCCCGACAGCAAGATGAGCAAGGGATTCAAGCTTGTTGTAGGTGATGATACCTATGACTGGACTGAAGAAGGAAGATTTGCTCAGTTTAGAGATATGCTTGAAGGAATCAGAACAGGCGGATCTGCATCAGGTGACGGAAGGTATGATATTGACAGGACTGCAGAGGATGCACCTGATCTTATGACACTTATCAAGTCATCTATTGATGATTGGACGCTTGCAGCTATTGCTGAGGAAGAAGGACATGTTAAGACCGTAGGTGACGGTATTGTAGTTGCCACAGGTCTTGATTCGGTTGAATACGGCGAGATCGTTGTCTTCGATTCGGGTGTTAAGGGAATGGTTCAGGATCTGAGAAAAGATTCGGTCGGTATCATTCTTTTCGGAAAGGACGATGATGTTCTTGAAGGAAGCCGTATCAGGCGTACAAAGAAAACAGCAGGTATTCCGGTAGGTGATGATTATCTCGGAAGAGTAATCGATGCCCTCGGAAATCCTATCGACGGAAAAGGCCCTATAAGTGCCGATGGATATCGTCCTATCGAGACACCGGCTCCGGGAATCGTAAAGCGTCAGTCTGTCGATACACCAATGAATACAGGTATTCTGTCTATTGACTCAATGTTCCCGATCGGACGTGGACAGAGAGAGCTTATCATTGGAGACAGACAGACCGGTAAAACATCGATCGCAATCGACACCATTCTCAATCAGAAGGGAAACGGTGTTATATGTATATATGTCGCAATAGGTCAGAAGGCATCGAGTGTTGCACAGATAGTCGGAAACCTGACAAAGCACGGCGCTATGGACTATACGATAGTTGTTTCGGCAGCTGCAAGTGAGACAGCACCGATCCAGTATATAGCTCCTTATGCGGGCTGTGCGCTCGGAGAGTATTTCATGTATAAGGGTAAGGATGTCCTTATCGTTTATGATGATCTCTCGAAGCATGCTATAGCATACAGAGCCCTCAGTCTTCTTCTGGAGAGATCTCCGGGACGTGAGGCTTATCCGGGCGACGTATTCTATCTGCATTCAAGACTCCTTGAGAGATCTGCGAGACTTTCGCCGAATTACGGCGGAGGAAGTATAACAGCACTTCCTATCGTAGAGACTCAGGCAGGAGACGTATCAGCATATATTCCGACGAATATCATTTCCATTACAGACGGACAGATATTCCTAGAGTCAGACCTCTTCTTCTCAGGTCAGAGACCTGCCGTAAATGTAGGTCTTTCGGTTTCTCGTGTCGGCGGTGCCGCACAGACCAAGGCTATGAAGAAGGCAGCGGGAACCATAAGACTGGATCTCGCACAGTATAGAGAAATGGAAATCTTCACACAGTTCTCGAGTGATCTTGATGAGACCACCAAGAAGCAGCTGGCTTACGGTCAGGGACTTATGAGACTGCTCCGTCAGCCTCAGAGTAATCCTTTCAAGCCACATGAGCAGATTATTCTGCTTGTAACAGCAACCGCACATTTGATGCAGGATATTCCTGTGGATGATATCGGAAAGTTCCGTGAGAAACTCCTGGCTTATTATCATGAGAACGAGGGCTCACTTTGCGAGAGACTGGATAGATCAGGACAGCTGAGTGATGAGGATAAGGGCGAGATAATTGAGATTTCGAAGAAGATTGTGGAAAGCTTTTTATCCGGCAAGGCGCCTGTGGAAGAATAAATAGATCAGAAAGCTGTGTATTATGGCTAATGCAAGAGAAATAAAAAACAGAATAAACAGCGTCAGAAATACTCAGAAGATTACAAATGCGATGTATCTAATCTCATCTACGAAGCTGCGTAAGGCAAAGGCTGAGCTTGAAAATACAAGGCCTTACTTCCATATGATAGAGACCGAGATAAGGCGAATCTTTCAGAGTAAGAAGAATGTAAAGAGCAAATATTTCTATCCCGAAGAGGGAAGACATTCGGCTGAGAATTATGCTTATCTTGTTGTTACCGCCGATAAAGGTCTTGCAGGTGCATACAATCATAATGTCCTGAAGATGGCGGAGGAAGCACTTTCCAAGCATAAGAGAGTTGAGCTCTATGTTGTCGGAGAGTATGGAAGACATTACTTTACGAAGCATAATATTCCGATTAAGCAGTCATTTCTTTATACTGCTCAGAATCCGACTTTTGAGAGAGCGAGAAGAATTGCATATCAGCTGCTTGAAGAATACGACAGCGGAAATGTGGACGAGATCCGTATCATTTACAGTGATATGGAGAACGAGCTTCAGTCAGTCGTAAGGATGGACAGGGTTCTTCCTTTCGACAGAGGTAACTTCATAGAGAAGGACGGACAGAAGGTTGAGCAGTATGTTAACATGCATTTTTATCCGTCGGTTGACGAGGTTCTGAACCACGTTATTCCGGGTTATGTTGCGGGTTATATATACGGTGCGCTGGTTGACAGCTTCAGTGCTGAGCAGAATGCACGTATGACTGCGATGGATTCCGCAAACAAGAATGCCGAAGAGCTTCTCGGAAGACTCGGAATGGAATATAACCGTGTCAGACAGGCGGCGATCACTCAGGAAATTACAGAGGTTGCGGCCGGTGCAAAGGCTCAGATGAAAAAGAGACTTAAGGAGGAAGGAAACCTTGAGTAAGGGAAAGATAATACAGGTTTCAGGACCTGTTATAGATGTAGAATTTAAAGGATCGAGAGTTCCGAAGCTTAGAGAGGCACTTACCGTAAAGGTAGGTAACGAGATCAGAACCATGGAGGTCGCTCAGCTTCTCGGTGAAGGACAGGTAAGATGTATCATTCTTTCACAGAGTGAAGGACTTGCTCGTGAGATGGAAGTTACAGCAACAGGTGCCGGAATCAGCGTTCCTGTAGGTGATGTAACTATCGGAAGAATGTTCAACGTTCTCGGTAATCCGATCGACGGCGGAGAAGCTGTTCCGGAGTCAGCTGAAAGATGGGACATTCATCGAGAAGCACCTGATTTCAGCGAGCAGAATGTAGCTGTTGAAATCCTTGAGACAGGTATTAAGGTAATAGATCTTCTTGAGCCTTATGCTAAAGGTGGTAAGATAGGTCTCTTCGGAGGAGCCGGTGTAGGTAAGACGGTTCTTATCCAGGAGCTTATACATAACGTAGCTATGGAGCACGGCGGATATTCTATCTTCACCGGTGTAGGTGAGCGTAGCCGTGAGGGTAACGATCTCTGGAATGAAATGAAGGAGAGCGGAACTATAGATAAGACAGCCATGGTATTCGGTCAGATGAACGAATCTCCCGGTGTAAGAATGAGAGTAGCACTTACAGGTCTTACAATGGCCGAGTATTTCAGAGATGAACAGAACAGAGACGTGCTTCTCTTTATAGATAATATTTTCAGATTTGTACAGGCAGGTTCAGAGGTTTCAACACTTCTCGGACGTATGCCTTCAGCCGTTGGTTATCAGCCGACACTTGCTCAGGAAATGGGTGAACTTCAGGAGAGAATTACTTCGACATCGAAGGGTTCTGTTACTTCGGTTCAGGCGGTTTATGTGCCTGCCGATGATCTTACTGACCCGGCACCTGCAACAACCTTCTCACACCTTGATGCAACTACGGTTCTGAGCCGTAAGATCGCTGAGCAGGGTATTTACCCAGCAGTTGATCCACTTCAGTCTACATCAAGAATTCTTGAGGCAGATATCGTAGGTGAGGAGCATTACAGAGTTGCACGTATGGTTCAGGAGTATCTGCAGAAGTATAACGAGCTGCAGGATATCATTGCAATTCTTGGTATGGATGAGCTTTCCGATCAGGATAAGCTGATCGTAAGCCGTTCGCGTAAGATTCAGAGATTCCTTGCACAGCCGATGTTTGTTGCCGAGAAGTTTACGGGAACAGCCGGTGTTTATGTTCCGGTTTCGGAGACTGTAAGAGGATTTAAGGAAATTATCTCAGGTAAGTATGACGATCTTCCGGAGGCTGCATTCTATAATGTCGGTACGATAGAGGATGCGGTTAAGAAGGCAGAGACGCTGTAAATGTGAGTGGTCTGTTCTGCAGAATGTGTGGGCGGGATTTATGTCAGACTGTTGCATGTAAGAGATTCATGTCAGACTGTTGCACAAATGAGAATGGTGTCAGCGGATGCATGCATGATGTTCATGCAATCGGATATATGTTTGAAGTTCATGTCATTCAGAACAGTTAGGAGATGTTATGAATACATTTCATATAAAGATATATGAGGCGGACAACCCTTTCTTTGAGGGAAATATTGAGTCTATCGTGATTCCTGCCATTGACGGAGAGTATGGAGTTCTTGCGGGACATCAGAATATGGTGATCGCCATTGCTGAGGGAGTGATAAAATTCCGCACAGGCAGTGAGCCTGCTGTAGGGAACGGCATAAGAGGTAAGAGAGACATGGAGCCTAATACCGAATACAGTGCAGTTGTTTCCACAGGAATGATGCTGATCGAGGACGGCGAGGTTATGCTTCTTATAGATGCTGCCGAATGGCCGGATGAGATTGATGAAGAAAGAGCTATAAGAGCGGAAGCGGAGGCAAGAGAAATCATTCTTCAGAAGAGAAGTATCGCAGAATTTGCTCTCGCGGAGGCATCACTCAGAAGAGCCATCATAAGACAGAGGATCATCGAAAGAGGCTTATAATTTTTGAAAGCTGTTGGACTAATACCGGGGGAAACTTGTAAATTCATTATTGAATTAAATAAGTTTATCCCCGGTCTTTTAAATTTATAGTGAAATCAGAGGGAGTCTGTTACGTTAGAGTTGTTTAGTCGGAGAAGCAGCTATGTTGGAGCAATTTGGCTAATGACTCTGTCGCGGTTTTAATAGGGGGTAATATGGAAGATTTTGATATTTTAAATGATTTAAATGAGTCGCAGAAGGAAGCTGTTACTACGACGGAGGGTTTTATCCGTGTTGTTGCCGGAGCGGGTTCCGGTAAGACAAGAGCGCTTTCTTCTCGTTTTGCATATCTGGTAAATGACCTCGGTATCCTTCCGGGAAATATACTCTGCGTTACATTTACAAGTAAGGCCGCAAATGAAATGCGCCGCAGAATTCATAATCTGACAGGCGATAATGACACGGGATATATAAATACATTTCACGGCTTCTGCGTAAGCGTGCTTCAGGAGGAGGCACATGTGGTGCAGTATCCGAAGTCGTTTCTCGTTCTTGATATTTCGGATATTGATGAGATGCTCCGTATGGTTTATGAGGAGAGAAATCTTACGCTCCGTGACATGACCTATAGCGATGCGCGCGATATGATCGAGATGATCAAGCTTGTTGAGAGACCTCATTATTATCAGGATCTTATTGAAATGGATCTTGAAATGCTCCGCGTAAAATACAATATGGCGGATAACGTGAAGGACATCATTTTCTACGGATATCTCTATCAGCAGAAGAAATGTTTCGGCCTGGATTATGATGATCTGATAAGCTTTGTGCTGTACATTTTCTCGAAGAATGAAGAGAGTAAGCTTAAGTGGCAGAAGAGACTTGAATATATAATGATCGATGAGTTCCAGGATATCGACAGACCCCAGTATGATCTTATGCAGGTTCTCTGTGGTTATCATCATAATCTTTTTATCGTCGGGGATCCGGATCAGACTATTTATACATGGAGAGGCGCATCAACGAAGTTCCTTATGGATTTTGACAGGCAGTACAGTGACTGCAAGACCATAATGATGATGCAGAATTACAGAAGTACTCCGGAAATCCTTGCGACTGCGAATTCGCTTATCGCTAAGAATACTGACAGGATCGAGAAGAATCTGATTCCGACACTTCCTTCCGGAGAGAAGGTGGTTGCAAAGTTTGCTCCGAATCAGGAGAAGGAAGCTGAGTGGATTTCGCAGGAAATCCGTAAGCTGCATGAGAGCGGAGTTGATTATAGAGATATAACTGTAATGTACAGAGCACATTTCCTGACAAGAAGTGTGGAGCAACAGTTCCTGAAGGATAAAATTCCGTACACAATCTACAGCGGTGTTCAGTTCTTTGAGAGAGCTGAGATAAAGACTGCGCTTTCATATCTGAGATGCCTTGCACTTAGGGATGATATGGCATTTAAGAGAGTTATAAATACACCGAAGAGAAATATGGGACAGCGCAGGATGGGCTTCCTCGAGGATTATGCATCTCTTAAGGGAGTAACGCTTTATCAGGCGCTCCTTGAAACTATTGATGAAAGCATTTTCAACGGAACACAGGCAAGAGAGTTTGTTGCTCTTATGAATGAAATGTCTGAGGGTATGGATGCACGTCCGATTTCAGAGCTGCTAAGTGATATACTGAACAAGAGCGGATATGAGGAGGCACTGCGCACGGAGGGTGCACAGGACAGGCTCGACAACCTTGCAGAACTGAAACAGTCGATATATGAATTCGAAACGAGCTGCGGTGAAGAGACCACTCTTGCAGATTATCTGAGACATGTTGCTCTTTATACAAATACCGATCTGGAGGATACGAAGGACCGTGTTAAAATGATGACTGTTCATGCAGCGAAGGGTCTTGAGTTCCCGTACATTTTCCTCTGCGGAATGAATGAAGGAATCTTCCCTTCAAAGAAATCCCGCACAAGGGAGGCTATGGAGGAGGAAAGACGAGTTGCATTTGTTGCCTATACGAGAGCAATGAAGAGGCTTTATCTTTCTATGGCTGAAGGAAGGAACTTCGATGGTTCGCCGAGATATCCGTCACGATTCATACTTGAACCGGAAGAAGGACTTATCGAATATGTTGAACAGCCGCGTGAAGGGCTTATAAAGGAGACCTATGCTTATATCGGAATCTCCGAGCGTGTAATGAAGGGGATGGATGATACAACCCGTCTTCCGGTCGGAACACGGGTAAAGCATATGATCTTCGGCGAAGGAGAGATAATCGATATCGATAATGACAGGAATGCATATGTCGTAAAGTTCGACGGACAGCAGACCGAAAGAGTGATCTCGTTCAAGGTTAAGCTTGAGACACTGTCGGGAGATGTTGAAGAAGGTAAAGATGAGAAGTCCGGCGCTGAAGAAACAGAAGCTGAAAAAAGTGGTACTGATGGAAGTATAGATGAGAAGTCCGTCGCTGAAGAGGTTATGGACAGTGAATCCGAAGAAGCTGAGGATAACAGTGCCGATTTTGACTAAACTATATAAAAATGTTATCATACAGCTTTATATAACATTTCTATATAAATGCCAGGGAATATAGTTTTATGAGTTATTTAAGCGAAGAAGAAAAACTGAGACGTATACAGAGAGAAGAGGAAAGAAAGCGCCGTGAGCAGGCTATGCTTCAGGAAGAAGAGCTGAGGCATATCCGTGAGATGGAACGCATAAGACAGATGAACGGTCCGGAAGAGGATGATGATTATGATCCTGAGATGGATTCAGCTTTTGTAATGGATGAGATTCCTGAAGAAAGACCGCATATCGAAACGCCTCCACCTCAGCAGTATACGGAGCAAAATGTTCGTTCGGAGCAGTTTATACAGACACCGCCTACAAGACGCAGTGATGCAGGGCAGTACGGCCAGCCGCAGTATACTGAGCAGGCAAATGTTCAGTCAGATGTACGTCAGGAAAGGCAGGTTCAGACACCACCTACAAGACGTAGTGATGCAGGGCAGTACGGACAGCCGAATATGCCGCAGTATGCAGAACAGGCACAGTACGGCCAGCCAAATGTACCGCAGTATGCAGAACAGGTGCAGTACGGACAGCCGAATATGCCGCAGTATGCAGAGCAGGCGCAGTACGGACAGCCGAATATGCCGCAGCCCGGACAGAATGTGCAGCCGAGACAGCAGACGAGAACCGAAAACGGTATTCCACAGCAGAAACAGACAAGAGGAACAGAGCAGATGAAGAAACCTGATACAAAACCTGCTTATGACGAATATGATGATGACGATGACGGTGCGGATTTTGACGTAGCTGCCTATAGAGCAGCCGAGCGTGAGAAGAAGCAGCGTATGCATAACAGATATGCCGAGACAGAAGAAAAGCCTTCGAAGAAGAAGCGTAAGAACGGCAATGGAGGAAATCCGGTGAATGCCGGACGAGACAGCTACGGAGATGCCGGATATAACGGTGGAGGTAATGATGACGGCGGTAAAAAGAAGAAAAAGAAGAAGCATCCGATAAGGAAATTCTTTACATTTCTCCTGCTGCTGGTTCTGATTCTCGTGATAGTGGGCGGACTTATCATTAATTCTATATTATCGAAATTCAAGCACTTCGATTCCGAAGTTTCACAGCGTGCGGAATCTATGAAGGGTGATCAGATAAATATTCTCCTTGTTGGAGAGGATGCCAGAGAAGGCGAAGAGGGCCAGCGTACTGATGCCATGATCCTCTGCACCATCAATAAGGATAATGGAACGGTAGTACTTACATCGTTCATGAGGGATATGTATGTAAATATTCCGGGATACGGCGGCAACAGAATAAATGCTGCTTATTCCTTCGGAGGAATAGATCTTCTCGACCAAACAATCGAAGAGAATTTCGGAATCAAGATTGACGGAAATGCTAAAGTTGATCTCAGTTCATTCCTTGAATCAATGACTGCGGTCGGCGATATTGAAATGGATCTTACAGCTGAAGAAGCACAGTATATGAATGAGAATCCGCAGGCCGGAACCGCAACGGATATCTCTGATGAAGTATGGAATCTGCATGAGGGAAGAAATTCTCTCACAGCAGCTCAGGCTCTCTGCTATGCGAGAATGAGATATGTAGGTAATTCCGACTGGGAAAGAACCGACAGACAGAGACGCCTTATTATGGCCTGCGTAAGCAAGGTTAAGCACGGACATTTGATCAGCGGAATTAAGATGGCAAACGGCGTTGCGCCATGCATTTCAACTGACCTCAGTAAGGGCGGATTCCTGAAAATGGGTCTTGGCTTTATCAGGGGAGGAGATATGCAGAGTTTCAGACTTCCCGTTGACGGATATTATTATGCAGATGACATTGACGGAATGTCAGTGCTTGTTCCGGATATTGAAGCGAATTCACGCCTGCTTCATGATTTTATGACAGGTGAATCTAAGGAACAGGAATCTTCTGATTCCGTTGATCCGGGAGATTACGGAAGCTATGATGGATCCGGAGATACGGATGATTCCGGAGATTATGATGGTTCGGATGATTATGACGATTCCGGAGATTACGATGATTCGGGTGATTATGATGATTCGGGAGATTATGATGACTCGGGTGATTATGATGACTCCGTAGATTACGAAGAATAAAGAGTAGTTTATTGGGTGCGTATATATGAGTAACTCGGAAATGACAGAAGCTGTAGAGATTCTTGCCGGAAAAACGGAAGCTGCAGATGATAATTCGGATGAAACAGAAGTTGTAGAGATTCTTGCCGGAAAAACGGAAGCTGCAGATGATCTTACAGGAGGAACTGAAACAGCAGCGAGTATTCCAAGTGGTTCGGAAGCTGCAGATGATAATTCGAATGAGTCGGATGCTTCTGTTGGGGATAAAAAAGAAAAGATTGCAGTGACCGGTGGCATTTCAGCGGGTGCAATGAAAATTTTTGCATGTCTTATCATGATGCTGGATCATATCGGTGCTGGTTACATCTATTACGGATATCATCTTGACAATAAAAATATAGAGCATTCCGCGGATTTAAGAATGCTTTATTTCTGTATAAGAATGGTGGGAAGACTTGCATTTCCAATATTCTGTTTTTTCATAGTTGAAGGATATTTCAGAACCAGAAATGTATGGAAATATCTGAGGAATATGGTTATCTTTGGATTAATCTCCGAATTCCCATATGACTGGGCACTCAATAACAAATACATTTATTGGAATAATCAAAATGTATACTTCACACTTGCACTCGGTCTTCTGATGGTAATTATCTTTGATAAGATTACCCGGGGGGACTTCATAAATGCAGGTATAAAAAAGCAGATTGCGGCTATCGTTCTATCATCGTTACCGATTTTGGCCGGATTTCTGCTCGAGACGGATTACGGCGGACTCGGAGTACTTCTGATATTTACATTTTATATTTTCAGGAAGTATAAAAAACTCGGTGTGGTCAGCATTATCCTGACTCTCGGATTTATAAATATTACTGAGCTTTTTGCATGCTTTGATTTTATGCTCTTTGAGAAATATAATGGTAAGAAGGGTATATCGATGAAATACTTCTTCTATGCTTTTTATCCGGTACATCTGCTGATAATTGCAGTGGTAAGATATCTGGTATTTAAGGTATAGTTGTTGTAAAGATTTATAATTATTTCGGTGATTGGATATTAGATTATTAGAAATCTTAAGTTGTTCGAATATAGATTTTAATATGTCAGTGTTGGCGGAATTAATACTCTATATTCAACAGTGATGCGATATAAAATTATATTTTCAAATGTGGTGTTGCTTCGTAGGGGGGAGCGGCGTCGCAGAAATAAAAAAGAAGGTTAAAGTAATCAAGCAATTAAGTATCTTAAAAGATAGATCAACATCTAACTTGGAAAGGAACAGGATATGAATTGGTTGTCTGATTGGTTTGACTCGTTTTGGAATACATTTGAAAAATGCTTTATCACGGATGATAGATACAAGATGCTTCTGGAAGGGCTCGGAGTGACTATCAAGGTCAGTCTTCTGGCAGCAGCTATGGGATTTGTGATAGGCTTCTTTATTGCGCTCTGCAATATGTCAAAGAAGAAAGGGCTGAGGTTTATCGGTAAGTTGTATACCGATATCATCAGAGGTACTCCTTCGGTTACGCAGCTGATGATTATTTACTTCGTTATATTCGCTACGGTTAATTGGGAAAAATGGATCATAGCGTCGATTGCATTTGCTATCAACTCGGGTGCATATGTATCCGAAATAATCCGTGCCGGAATACTTTCAATTGACAAGGGGCAGACCGAGGCAGGAAGATCGCTCGGCCTTAGCAAAGCTCAGACAATGATGAGTATAGTTGTTCCACAGGCTGTTAAGAACATTTTCCCTGCAATGTGTAATGAGTTTATCACTCTCATCAAGGAGACTGCTATCGTTGGATACGTAGGGCTCATGGATATTCAGAAGGCCGGAGATTTTATAAAGAGTGCGACCTATGAAGCGTTTATGCCGCTCATCGGAATAGCAATCATATATTTCATTCTCATCAAGACACTGACGATTATCTTTGGAATGATTGAGAAGAGACTTCGTAAATCGGATGTCAGATAGGAGGGTAACATGATTCGTGTAAATGATCTGCATAAAAGCTTTAATGGTAAGGTTGTCCTCAATGGCATAACAGAAGAGGTCGATGAGGGCGAGGTTGTGGTTGTGATTGGACCATCAGGTTCCGGAAAGAGTACATTCCTCAGATGCATAAACATGCTTGAAAAGCCGGACAGCGGTGAAATCTGGATAGATGATACACAGATAAACGGCCATCGGGTAAATGTAAATAAGGTTCGTCAGAAGATGGGAATGGTATTCCAGCATTTCAATCTGTTTCCACATCTGACGGTTAAGAAGAATATAACACTTGCTCCTGTGAAGCTGAAGAAATTGACGCCGGAACAGGCTGATGAGAAGGCTATGGATCTGCTCAAAATAGTAGGACTTGAGGATAAGGCGGATGCTTATCCGAAGCAGCTTTCAGGTGGACAGCAGCAGAGAATCGCAATTGCAAGATCGCTGGCAATGGAGCCGGAAATAATGCTTTTCGATGAGCCAACTTCTGCACTTGATCCGGAAATGGTAGGTGAGGTTCTTGAGGTTATGAAGCGTCTCGCAAAGAGTGGAATGACGATGATCGTTGTTACTCATGAGATGGGCTTTGCAAGAGAAGTAGGAAGCAGGATTCTTTTCATGGACGGAGGCATAATCCTTGAGCAGGGAACTCCGGCAGAGATTTTCGATAGTCCGAAGAATGAAAGAACAAAGAGCTTCCTGAGTAAAGTGCTGTAAGAGGTTTGGGCGTAATTTATTGGGTGATTGAAAAGAATTTTGTAGCAGGATTAGTTTTATCAATATATTTTTGGTAATGTTGGATTAGTAATTTATCAATACATTTTTTTGGTAATGTTGCTGATTGATATTTGATATATGTTGGTGTAATAATATCGGATATTGATCTACATTTTTATAAAATGAAGGAGACTTAATTATGAAGAAGATTAAGAAGATGGCACTTATCGGTCTTACATGTATGACAATGTTATTTGGACTTGCAGCATGTGGCGAGAAGAAAGATACCGGAGTTACTGCAGGCGGTGCAGATACAGACAGTGTTCAGACCGGTGGAGCCGAAGCAGGTGGTCAGATCGTATTCGGTACAAATGCTGAGTTCCCTCCGTTTGAGTTTGTTGGCGGACAGGGCGTTATCGGCCAGTATGATGGTATCGATATGGCTATCGCTAAGCAGATCGGAACAGATATAGGTAAAGAAGCAACCATCAATAACATGGAGTTTGATTCACTTCTTCTTGCACTTCAGAACGGACAGGTTGATGCTGTTATCGCCGGTATGACTGTTACTGATGAGCGTAAGGAAGCAGTAGATTTCTCAATTCCTTACTATTCAGCTACTCAGGTTATGATAGTTAAAGAGGATTCAACAATCGCAAAGGCTTCTGATATGGCTGACAAGAAGATTGTTGTTATCCAGGGATATACAGGTGAGACAGTTGTTCAGGAACTTGGATATAAGTATGAGTCATTCAAGAAGGGTACTGAAGCTATTATGGAACTTACAAATGGTAAGTGTGATGTAGTAGTTATCGACTCAGCAACAGCAGAGAAGTATGTAAAGGATAATGCAGGACTTAAGATAGTTGAAGATTCAGATGCATTTGGTAACGAGGAATATGCTATCGCAGTAAAGAAGGGCAACACAGAACTTCTCAACCAGATCAACTCCAGCATCCAGAAGATGCTTGATGACGGAACAATTTCAGAGCTTTCCGCAAAGTATCTTGATGCAGAATAAGATTTATGAGGATTACAGGAAATTATCGGGCAGAGTTTGACTCTGCCCGTTTTTCGTTGTATAGATATGAGGGGGTGTTTTGTATAGATATGGGGTTTTGGCTTTAATAGATATGAGGTTTTGGTTTGAATAGATATGGGGTTTAGGTTTGGATGGATATGGGGTTTAGATTTGGATGGATATGGGGTTTAGGTTTGGATGGATATGGGGTTTTTGTTTTAAAATGTCGGGTATGGCTAACCGGAGGGCGGAATATAGATGAGTGGTTAGCTGATTGGAAGAATTGAAAGCGAGAAAAAGCATGATATGGCTAACCGGAGGGCGGAATATAGATGAGTGGTTAGCTGATTGGAAGAATTGAAGGCGAGAAAAGAATTAATTTACTAATAAAACAGGGGAATCAGAGAAATTGTTAGTAAATCCAAGATGGAGCATCAATGAAAAAAGAAGGGGTATACTAATAAAAAATGGAAATCAGAGAAATTATTAGTAAATCCAATGCGAAGCATCGATAAAAAAGAAGGGGTATACTAATAAAAAATGGAAATCAGAGAAAATATTAGTAAATCCAATGCGAAGCATCGATAAAAAAGAAGAGGTGTACTAATAAAATATGGAAATCAAAGAAATTATTAGTAAATCCAATGCGAAACATCGATAAAAAAGAAGAGGTATACTAATAAAAAATGGAAATCAGAGAAAATATTAGTAAATCCAATGCGAAGCATCGATAAAAAAGAAGAGGTATACTAATAAAAAATGGAAATCAGAGAAAATATTAGTAAATCCAATGCGAAGGCATTAATAAAAAAGAAGGGACATACTAACAGAAATTGAAAATCAGAGAAATTGTTAGTAAATCCAAGATGAAGCATCAAGAAAGAAGAATGTTAAATACAATGATCGATAAAGATAATAAAAATATTAAAATACAAGCAGTAAAAGAAACCGGAATTGAAAAAGACTTCATAGAAACTCAGCTGAAATTGCAAAGTGATATTGATTTATCTAATGCTGTTGATATTTCAAAGATAAAATATGTTGCAGGAGTTGATCTGGCATACTGGAAGACTACCGTTGCAAAGAATACCGAGGTAAAAAATAGCATAGTAGAGAACACCGTTGCAAAGAATACCGAGGTAAAAAATAGCATAGTAGAGAATACCAGTGCAAAAAATGCCAAGGCAAAAAACAGCGAAGTAAAGAATGCTGGTGAAAAAAACACTGGTGCACAGAATGCCGAGGTAAAAACTGTTGATACAACGGATTCAATATCAGTAATTTCTGAATCAAAGCCTGTCAATGAGAAGAAGGATGCTGAATATGAATCGGAATATGAATCGGAATATGAATCTGAATATGCTGCTTGCTGTATTGTAGTAATAGATTATGAATCAAAAGAAGTAATCGAAAGGGTTCATGCTATGGATAAGATTTCTGTGCCGTATATTCCGGGATGCCTTGCGTTTCGCGAAATACCTCTTTTTTTGAAAGCTTATGATAAGCTTATTACAAAACCTGATGTTTTTGTTTTTGACGGAAACGGATACATGCATCCCAGACATATGGGGCTTGCAACGCATGCGGGCATAATCATAAATAAGCCGACGGTGGGAGTTGCAAAAAGCTATTACAAGATTGATGATGTAGATTATGAAATGCCTGATGAAGAGAAAAACTCATATACGGATATAGTGATAAATGGTGATGTATATGGCAGAGTGTTAAGAACTCATTCCGGAGTAAAACCGATTTTTCTGTCAACAGGTAATAAGATTGATCTGGAAACTGCTACGGAGCTGGTAAAATCATTGGTTTCCGATGATGGGCATATTCCGATCCCAACAAGATTGGCAGATATAATGACACATGAAGTGAGAAAAATGTATCAGGAAAGTTGAGTGGTGTGATATAATCCTGAAAAGTAAGATGTAAATTTGAAAAGTAAGATATAAACTTGATAATTGAAATGTAAATTTAAAAAGTGAGATATAATCCTAAAAAAGTGAGACTATGACACTATCATAATATAATACGAGGTGACATACATGGGGGAATTATTTGCGGTAGTTACGGGCGCGAGCTCGGGGATAGGAACTGAAATGGCCAAGTATCTGGCTCGTCAGGGATATGATATGATCCTTACGGCGAGACGAACAGATAGACTTGATAAGCTTAGAAGAGCATTCAGGAAAAGATACGGAACGAAGTCAGTGATAATCAGTGCTGATCTTTCAACACAAGAAGGCTGTACAGAGCTTTATGAGAAAATCAAGGATTATGATATTGAAGTATTTATAAATAACGCAGGCTTCGGCGATGCGGGACCTTTTGCCGAGACGGAGCTTGATAAAGATATAAGTATGATTGATGTAAATGTACGAGCAGTACATATCCTTACAAAGCTTATGCTGAGATATTTCAAGGATAGAGGTACAGGATATCTTCTTAATGTTGCTTCTTCAGCAGGACTCTTCCCGGCAGGACCTTTTATGGCGACATATTATGCAACTAAGGCTTATGTAACAAGCCTTACAAGTGCGATTGCTGAGGAACTTCGTGAAGAGGGTAGTGATGTTTATATCGGAGCACTCTGTCCGGGACCGGTAAATACCGAGTTCAATGAGGTTGCAAATGTTCAGTTTGCGCTTAAGGGAATCAGTCCGAAATATTGTGCATCATATGCTATGAAGCAGATGTTTAAGCGTAAGGAAATAATAGTTCCGACTTTTAGAATGAAGGTAGCCGTTCTTGGTCCGCGATTTGTAAACAGAAGGACTGCGGTGAGAATAACGGCAGGTCAGCAGAAGAAAAAGATTTATAAAAAGGATTTATAAAAATCGATTTATATAATAGATTTAAAATCAATTTATAAAATCGATTTATAAAAAAGTATTTTGTAATTAGTGTGGAGGTTAAAAATGATTTGTCCTAAATGCGGAACACAACTGTATGATAATTCAACGGTATGTATGTTTTGTAATACGCCGATTCAAAGAAACCAACAGCAGACGGTTAATCAGCAGAATCAGCAACAGGCAAACGGCCAGATAAACCAACAGCAGACGGTTAATCAGCAGAATCAGCAGCAGGCAAACGGCCAGATAAACCAACAGCAGACAGTTGATCAGCAGAATCAGCAGCAGGCAAACGGCCAGATAAACCAACAGCAGACGGTTAATCAGCTGAATCAACAGCAGGTAAATGGCCAGCTGAATCAGCAAACAGTTTCATCGGGATTTTACGGTGGGCAGGCAGATCAAACAAGGAATGCTCCGGCTAATTACGGTGGTGATTATGGAACATATGGTGGACCGAATCCTCAGAGCCGTTTCGGAGGTAATTCGAACCACGTTCCCATTGCTATATTATTAGTTGTCATTGCGACAATTGTTATAGTCAGTATATGCTTGATCATGATTAAGATATTAAATAATAATGATACAAGTAAGGGCGAAAAATTTCGAAAAAAACCGGATGTTGTGACAGAAGAATTCGAGCCTGATGATACAGAAGAGTACAATCTTACAGACCCTGATTATACTGATGATCCGAATATTGCTGTTATGGAATTTGATGAGCCGTGCTTGGAACCTGAAGAAGCGGATGAAGAATAATGTCAGCCGGATGCTATTTCGGCATAATTAGTAACGAATAAAGTTGAGATATGATTGTCAAAAAAGACGAGATATGATTATCCAAAATGTTGAGACATGAGTATCAAAAAAAGTCGAGTTGAAAAATATCGAAAAAGTCGAGTTGAAAATTATCGAAAAAAGTCGAGTTGGAAAGTATCGAAAAAAGTTGAGTTGAAAAATATCGAAAAAAGTCGAGTCGGAAAATATTGAAAAAAGTCGAGTCAAATAATATCGAAATAAGTCGAGACAAAATGATTAACGAAAAAGTCAAAATGATCATCAAAAAAAGTCGAGATTGACTTTAAATATCGATGGTTGTATAATTGCAAAAAGTTTGATAAAGAATTAAACCTGTGATGAGGACAGTAAGATGATCTGTTTAGAACCGACAGAGAGAAGTATCGAAGGCTGAGAGTACTTCAGGTCTGTGACCATCCGAACACTACCTCTGAGGGATCCCGAATAAGGACTGATGTAGTGATATAGTGATTAGTGATTTACATCATAGCAGCAGAACCCAAACGGATACGTTGATTACGTTATAATCGAAATGAGTGGTCATACATTTTAAAGTTTTCAGTAGTATGGCAAGCAGGGTGGAACCGCGTTAATTACGTCCCTTGTACCGTATTTGGTGCAAGGGGCTTTTATTATTCTAAAGGGGTATTGAGTATGGCTCGGTATGAGATGAGTTGATTTCATTGGAATTGAGTTATGTTCAATGACAGATTATTAGAAATTATTAGAGATGATAACCAAGTTAAATTATTTAATCAGGAGGATATGCAGATGGATAAGGATGAAGCTAGAGAGTACTATCTGAGTGTGTACAGACATTCACTCGCTCATGTTATGGCTAAGGCTGTAATGGAGATTTTCGGAAAGGAAAATGTTCAGATCGCAATCGGACCACAGATTGCTGATGGTTTCTATTATGATTTCATGCTTCCGAGAACAATTACAAATGATGACTATAAGGCTATTGAGGACAAAATGCGTGAGATCCTTAAGCGCCGTGAGGATTGGACATGCAAAGAGGTTTCAAAGGATGAAGCACTTACAATCTTTGCAGGTCAGAAGTATAAGGAAGAACTTATTAATGATCTTCCTGAAGGTGAAAAAATCACAGTTTACTATACAGGTGATGATTTCGTAGATCTCTGCCGTGGACCGCACATTTCAAATTCTCAGGAACTTATGAATGCGGCTTTCAAGGTTAAGTCTGTTTCAGGTTCATACTGGAGAGGCGATGAGCATAACGATCAGCTTCAGAGAATCTATATGTATGCATTTCCTTCAAAGGAAGAACTGAAGGATCACCTTGCTTTTGTAAAGGAAGCTATGGAGCGTGATCACAAGAAGATCGGACCTGAGCAGGAGCTCTTCATGTTCGATGAGTCTGCACCGGGTATGCCTTACTGGCTTCCACGTGGATTCAAGCTTTACAACGCCATCCTCAACTTCTGGAGAGATCTTCATGAGAGACATGGTTACCAGGAAATTCTGTCTCCCGTTATCAACCACAAGAATCTTTGGGAGACATCAGGACACTGGGGACATTATAAGGAAAATATGTTCCTTGTAACAAATGCATCGGTTGATCCTGAGACTGATGAGGAAGTTGTTGATACAGATGTTCAGTATGCTATCAAGCCTATGAACTGTCCTAATGCTATAAATGTATATAAGAACGGACTCCACAGCTATAAGGAGCTTCCGATAAGATACAGTGAGACTCAGGTTATTCATAGACGAGAGAAGAGTGGTGAGCTTAACGGACTTTTCAGAGTTCAGATGTTCCACCAGGATGATGATCATACATTCCTTACAGAGGAAATGATCGAGGATGAGATCGGAGATATCATGGATATTGCAAAATATATCTATGAGACTTTCGGACTTACATATGCAGCAGAACTTTCAACAAGACCGGATGACTTCATGGGAGCTCCTGAACTTTGGGATGCTGCAGAGGCTTCTCTTAAGAGAATCCTTGATAAGAAGTACGGTGAAGGAAATTATGAGATCAACGAAGGTGACGGAGCATTCTACGGACCTAAGATCGATCTCAAGATGAAGGATTGCATCGGCCGTGAGTGGCAGATGGGAACAATCCAGCTTGATTTCCAGCTTCCGCTTAACTTTGACCTCAAGTATGTTTCACAGGACGGAAGTCTTAAGAGACCTGTTATGATCCATAGAGCAATCTTCGGATCATTCGAGAGATTTATCGGAATTCTCATTGAGAACTTCAAGGGAAGCTTCCCATTCTGGATGTCACCGTTCCAGGTAGGTGTTGTTCCTATCAGAGAGTCACATAATCAGTATGCAAAGATGGTAGTTGACCTTCTCAGAAAGAACGGAATCAGAGTTGAGGCTGATTACTCGGATGACAATATGAAGAACAAGATCAAGAAGTTCAAGAATTTCAAGGATCCGTACATTCTTGTCCTCGGAGATCAGGAGGCTGAGAACAATACAGTTTCTGTTAACCTTCGCGGTAACAAGCAGATGAAGGATGTTCCACTTGATACATTTATCAAGATCTGCCAGAAGCTGAACAGGGATCATAGTCTCGAATTGATTGAAAGTCCGGATGAATTATAGGAAAGATCAATCTGATGAATTATAGGAAAGATCAATCTGATGAATTATAGGAAAGATCAATCTGATGAATTATAGGAAAGATCAATCTGATGAATTGTAGGTAAAATCAATCAGATGAATTATAAGAAAAATCAATCAGATGAATTATAAGAAAAATCAATCAGATGAATTATAAGAAAAATCAATAATTTTGAAACTTCGGAAACGGTAGGAGCTTCGGTTATTAATATATCATTAATTGTCCAAGTTATGCTTGCCGTTTCCGCTTTTTTCGATTATACTCAAATGTGGTATGCTGTGTGCATATTAGAGATTATGTAAACTGGAGAAAAGATATGCTTAACGAAGGCAAGATCATGCTTATGACCAAGGTGGCCATATATGAGAAGCATGAAGAAAACGATAAGCTGGTAATGGCCAGGTATTTCAGAGAAGACTATATAAAGTACGGATGTCTGAAGACGGTCGTTGCTACAACATTTGTATATTGGACATATGTCGCGATTTATATTTTAATGAATTTTGAAAAAATTCTTGATCAGCTTACTGATATGGATATGGATTATTTCGAAATCATTTCCGTTTACCTGAAGGGGTACGTGGTTGCGTGTGTCGTAATGTTTATTTATTCCTTTATCATATACCTGTTTAAATTCCAATTGGCGAAGCCGGGAATTATAAAATATAACGGTATGCTTAGGAAGCTGCTTAAGTACTATGAGATTGAGCAGAGAGAAGAGGATAAGCTTTTAAAGCGAATCAAAGTTTATGACAGCGTTGGTGGAGATGAAACAGAATTCGCCGGTGACGATACCACAAGGAGACAGGAACAATGACACAGTTAGTTGCATATAAGAATAAGATTAGAGATTATTGCAGGAAGTTTGATGAGATAACTACTCCTGTGATAAGGTTTATATTTTCGCTTATTGCGTTTTTCGCAATTCGCTCACTTTTTCCGTATCATGAACTTGCGGCAAGGACAGATGTATGTATACTTCTTGCAATTATGTGCGCTATCCTTCCGGACGGATTCATGGTATTCATGATAGGAGTTCTGATAACACTTCATTCATTTACGGTTTCGTTTGAAGTAGGGTTGTCATTTATACTGCTCTTCATGTTTATGTTTCTTGTATATATCAAGTTCTTCCCTAAGTGCGGAATGGCTATTATGCTTTCAGTCATTCTTCTGCTCTGGGGACTGGACTTTGCAGTACCATTTATAGTAGCGATATTCTTTGGACTCAGCGGTGCGGTTCCGGCTGCACTCGGTGTACTCATTTACTATTTCGGTAAGTATGCTGATGAAGTAAGCAAGCTTCTTCCGAAGAGTACAGCAGCAGATATCGTATCATCGATTGCATCAAAGGGGAACAAGACTCAGACCGATGGTCTTCAGTTTATGATCGAGCACATGATGAAGAATAAGGAAATGTTCGCGATGATGGGCGTTTTCATTATTACAGTTGCTGTGATCGGTGTTATCTATAATCAGCATTTTAAGTATTCTCAGTATGTAGCACTTGCTGCAGGTGTATTTGCAAATATTTTCTCATACATTTACATGTGCTTTACATTTGAACTTGATGCTAATCTTATGAGCTGCTTAAAGGGAATCTTACTCGGACTTATAGTTTGTCTTGTTGTCAGATTCTTTAAGGGCTTCCTTGATTATCCTCATACGGAACGTGTTACCTTCGAGGATGATGAATATGTTTATTATGTTAAGGCTGTTCCGAAGCTTTGGGAAGAGAAGAAGCCTGCAGTTGATTTTTCTAAGCTTGCAGAGAAGGCTAAGAAGAAGGCAGGAAAAGCTCCAAAGTCTGTTGATACAGCTGAACTTGATGAATCACTCGCTAAAGAAGAGACTGAAGCCGCACCTGAACAGGCACCTGCAAAGGAAGAGCCAAGGGCACCTTTCAGAAGGAAAGCACCTGCTGCTTCTACGGTAACAAATGAAGTGCCGGATTCAGCATTTGTTGAAAGCGGATATGATGGAGTGGTTATTAAAGAACCGGAGGCTTACAGACCGGAAAGCAGCAATTCGGATTGGAACGATGTTTCCGGAAATAATGATGGCGAAGCGATGGACAGCAGTGAACTCGATCAGCTTATCAGAGACGCAGTGAAGGCAACAGAGAAGGCAACCGGTGGAATGAGTCTCAAATAATTTATATGATGATCTAAGTTAGGGGAACAAATGGCAGGGATAGCAGCATCAATCTGGTCATCCATCAGGTCATATCTTGACTGGTTCTATTTTCCAAAGATTTCCTGGACAGATGTACTGGATATAATCATAATTGCATATCTCATTTACCACATCCTCCTGTGGCTAAAGACCAGCCGTGCCTGGACGCTGCTGAGAGGTATAGGTATTATTGTGCTGTTTCTCGGACTGGCTGCACTCCTCAGACTCAACACGATCCTCTGGATCAGTAAGAATCTTATAAATGTATTCCTGCTTGCAATCATTATCTTGTTCCAGCCGGAACTCAGAAATGCACTTGATGAGTTGGGACGTAAGAACATTCTCAGGAATATCATAAACAACACTACGACTAAAGATCCCGACAGGAATCTGTCAGACCGTACAGTGTTTGAACTTGTAAAAACAGTAACAGAGCTTTCAAAGACCAAGACCGGTGCACTCATAGTTTTAGAGCATGAGACACCTCTCGGAGAGTATATCAACACAGGTATACTTATCGATGCGGAAGTTACAGAACAGTTATTGGTAAATATATTTGAAAAGAATACACCGCTCCATGATGGCGCGGTTATCGTAAGAAATAATCGAATCATCGCAGCTACCTGTTATCTGCCGCTCACCGAAAGAACGGATGTTAATAAGGAGCTCGGAACAAGACACAGAGCCGGACTTGGTATCAGTGAGGCAACGGACAGTATGACCATCATTGTTTCCGAGGAGACCGGAGGAATATCTATAGCTCACAGAGGTGTTCTTTACAGAGATCTCGGTGAGGCTCAGATCAGAGAAAAACTTGCGGATATTCAGGATAAACCTGATGACAAACCTGTCAGAGCAAAACGAGCTAAGAAAGGGGGTCATAAGGCATGAATATTTTTAGTAAGCTGAAATTGTTTGACCACCTTGGACTTAAGCTTGTAGCTCTGGTGCTTGCGTTCTTAGCATGGCTCATCGTAATGAATATCGATGATTATAAGGTTACTCGAAACTTCTCCAACATTAAGGTTGAGCAGAAGAACGGCGGGGCGATAGAGAATCAGGGCTATGTCTATGATGTTGTTGACGGAGAAGAGGTTTCAATAAATGTAAGAGGACCGAGATCTGTCGTGGAAGGCCTGTCAGCGGCTGATTTCAGGGCATATGCGGATCTCTCACATTTGTCGGTTACAAATACAGCTGAGATTACGGTTGAACCGCTGAATCAGGGCATAGAATCACAGATAACAATAGAAAATCTGAATACAACAATGACACTCAGCATTGAGGAGATTTCCTCGGTTGAGCTTCCGGTAAAGGTAGTTACGACCGGCGATGTTGCCGGAAGTCACGCGCTCGGAACCTGTGTTCCGACACCGAATATCATTACTGTTGAAGGACCTGAGTCGGTGCTTTCCGGAATTACGGAGATCAGGGCGGTTGTCAATCTTAATAACTCGGCCTCAACCTTCGATGAGGTTGTTAATATAAGTGCATTTGATGCATATGGAAAATCGCTTGAGGATAAGCATATAAAGCTTTCCACAAGTCAGGTTTCCGTAAATGTACCGGTATATCCGACGAAGGAGGTTGAAATCGACCTTCAGACTCAGGGTACTCCGGCTGAAGGATATTCGGTTGTTTCCGAAAGTTATAATCCTCAGAAGGTTGTAATATATGGTGATGCATCGATCATCGGAAGAATCAATAAGATAACTGTTTCTGACATTTCCATTGCGGGAGCGGAAGATAATATTGAGAAAAATGTAATGCTCAGTTCTTATGTTCCTGACAGGGTTTATCTTCTTGATATGAATCAGCAGATGGCTGTGAATATCGCCATCGAACCTCATGTTCAGAAGAGAGTCGCTTGTAACGAGGGTGATATCACCGTAAAGGGTAAGAAAGACAGGTTGAAATATAAGCTGTCCATTCCGGCACCGCTTTCCGTTTCCGCATCGGGTCTTGCAGAAGATCTCGAGGGTATTACGATTTCGGATCTTAAGCCGATACTGAATGTAGAGGGCTATGAACTGCCGGGTGAATATGATGTAAAGCTTCAATTTGAACCTAAGAATAAGATAAAGGTTGTAGGAGAATATACGGTTAAGCTGATTATCGAAGATGATACACCGGCTACGACGGAGGAGAATTAGCTTATGGATGAGAAATCTGAGAAGGATATTGAGAGACTCCAGCAGGCAATCGACGAGTCGAGTTATATAGTTTTCTTTGGCGGAGCGGGCGTTTCAACCGAAAGCGGTATTCCCGATTTCAGAAGTCAGGATGGTCTGTATCATCAGAAATATAAATATCCGCCTGAAACTATAGTAAGCCATACATTTCTTATGCAGAAGAAGGAAGAGTTCTTTGAATTCTACAAGGATAAGATGCTTGCTCCGAATGCGCAGCCTAATGCTGCACATAAGAAGCTTGCTGAACTTGAGGCTGCAGGTAAGCTGAAGGCAGTTGTTACACAGAATATCGACGGACTTCATCAGGCAGCGGGTTCAAAGGAAGTTCTTGAGCTTCACGGAAGCGTGCTCAGAAATTATTGTCTGAGATGCGGAAAGCGTTATGACGGAACTGAGGAAGATGTTCTTGCGGGAATGAAGTATGTCCTTAATTCTGACGGCATTCCGAAATGTGAGGAATGCGGCGGCCTGGTCCGTCCGGACGTTGTACTCTATGAGGAAGGGCTTGATAACTCTGTTATTTCAAGAAGCATCATGCATATAGAGCAGGCAGATATGCTCATTATCGGAGGTACATCACTTGTGGTTTACCCGGCTGCTTCTTTCATAAATTATTTCAGGGGAAAACATCTTGTTGTTCTCAATATGGCACCGACATCAAGAGATGCCGAGGCTGATATAGTAATCAAAGAGAAGATCGGTGAGGTCCTCTCACGTATCAAAGTTAAATAATGTGGCATAAGAATTAAACTGAATTGCTTCGATAAGTGAACAGTGCATATGTCATAAAACTATAATAATATTTTACAAACCGGAGGAAGAATAAATGTACGATTTTTCAGAAATCTTAAAGACGGATGCAGAAGTTGCTGCAGCTATGACTGATGAGATCACTCGTCAGAATCAGAACCTGGAGCTTATCGCTTCTGAGAATATTGCATCCAAGGCTGTTATGGCTGCTATGGGAAGCCCGCTTACAAACAAGTATGCAGAGGGTTATCCGGGAAAGAGATACTATGGCGGATGCCAGTATGTTGATGTGGTTGAGGACCTTGCAAGAGAAAGAGCTAAGGAGCTTTTCGGTGCAGAGTATGTAAATGTTCAGCCTCATTCAGGTGCACAGGCTAACATGGCTGTATTCTTTGCAACTATGGAGCCGGGCGATACATTTATGGGAATGAACCTTGATCACGGCGGACATCTTACACATGGAAGTCCTGTAAACATGTCAGGTAAGTATTTCAAGGCAGTTCCTTACGGTGTAAATGATGAAGGAAGAATCGACTATGATAATGTCCTTGCTATTGCTAAGGAAGCACGTCCAAAGCTTATAGTTGCAGGTGCTTCTGCTTACGCAAGAGAGATAGATTTCAAGAAGTTCCGTGAGATCGCTGATGAGGTTGGTGCAATCCTTATGGTAGATATGGCTCACATCGCAGGTCTTGTAGCTGCAGGATATCATATGAGCCCGATCCCATATGCACATATCACAACAACAACTACTCATAAGACACTTCGCGGACCTCGTGGAGGAATGATCCTTTGCAGCAACGAGATCAATGAGAAGTACAACTTCAACAAGGCTATTTTCCCTGGAATTCAGGGTGGTCCTCTTATGCATGTGATCGCTGGTAAGGCTGTATGCTTCAAGGAAGCTCTTTCACAGGATTACAAGGATTACATGGGAAGAGTTGTTGAGAATGCAAGCACACTTGCTGAAGCTCTTACAGAGAGAGGCTTCAAGATCGTTTCAGGCGGAACAGACAATCACCTTATGCTTGTTGATCTTCAGAACCTTGATAAGACAGGTAAGGAAGTTGAGAAGCTTCTTGATGAAGTACATATCACAGTTAACAAGAATACAGTTCCTAACGATCCTAAGTCACCGTTCGTAACAAGCGGTATCAGAGTAGGTACACCTGCTGTTACAACAAGAGGAGCGGTTAAGGAAGATATGTTTACTATAGCTGATGCTTTCAAGGCAGCTATTATCGACAATGATGCAGCTAAGGCTGAGGCACTTGTTAAGAGTATTACAGACAAGTATCCTCTCTACGCTGACTAATTTAACAGGGTATCAACTGAGCGGCTCCGGCGTGAGCCGCTCATCGGATATAATAAGAAACTTGAATGGAGTAATTAATGGGCGAAAACGATAACAACAACGACAAGAATAAAAAGCCGGGTGGCCTTAATTCTACTGTCATAATGCTGATCATCGCTGTTATTCTTACACTCATCTTCTGGATCCAGTACAACAATTACAGAACCAAGGGTGAGACTGAGGTAGCATACAGCAAGTTTATCCAGATGGTTGACAGTAAAGAAGTCGGATCGGTTGAGGTTTACAGCGATAAGATTTATTTTGAACCGAAGGTGTCCGATACAGCTACTGAAAATGTAGTTTATTACGTTGTAAGACTTACGGATTATGAGCTTGTAGACAGACTTGCCAAGTCGGGCGTTGAGTTTAAAGCTATAGATGAAGGTGGAAATGTTATCTTCCGTGAGATCCTTTCATGGGTGATCATGATCGGAGCCTTCTATCTTGTTATGATGCTCTTCATGAGAAGTATGTCTAAGAGCGGCGGCGGAATAATGGGTGTCGGAAAATCCGGTGCAAAGATGTATGGCATGGAAAAAGAGACAGGCATTACTTTTGCGGATGTTGCCGGTGAAGAGGAAGCTAAGGAGTCACTTACCGAAATGGTTGATTTCCTTCGTGAACCGAAGAGATATCTTGAAATCGGTGCTAAGCTTCCGAGAGGAGCCTTGCTTGTAGGCCCTCCGGGAACAGGTAAGACACTTCTTGCAAAGGCAGTTGCCGGTGAGGCAGGAGTTCCTTTCTTCTCAATGTCCGGTTCGGAATTCGTTGAAATGTATGTCGGTGTCGGAGCATCGCGTGTAAGAGACCTTTTCAAACAGGCAACGATGAAGGCACCATGTATCATTTTCATTGACGAGATTGATGCGATAGGACGAAGCCGTGATACCCGCCACATGGGCGGTGACTCGGAGCGTGAGCAGACACTTAACCAGCTGCTTTCGGAGATGGATGGTTTCGATACCGAGAAGGGTATCATAGTACTTGCAGCAACAAACAGACCTGAGGTTCTTGATAAGGCGCTCCTCAGACCCGGACGTTTCGACAGACGAGTAATTGTTGAGAAACCGGATCTTAAAGGACGTGAAGATATACTCAAGGTTCATTCCAAGAACGTTAAACTTGATGAGACAGTTGATCTTCATGAGCTTGCTTTTGCAACAAGCGGTTCTGCGGGTGCGGATCTTGCAAATATCATAAATGAGGCTGCTCTCATGGCTGTACGTAAGGGCCGTAAGCTTGTTTCACAGAATGACCTTCTTGAATCTGTAGAGGTTGTTTTTGCAGGTAAAGAGAAGAAGGACAGAATTCTTAATGCTGAGGAGAAGAGCATAGTTGCTTATCATGAATCAGGACATGCACTTCTTACAGTTCTTCAGAAGAACACTATGCCTGTTCAGAAGATAACAATTGTTCCGCGTACGGGAGGTGCTCTCGGTTATGTATGGCAGACTCCTGAAGAGGAAAGATATCTTCAGACCAAGACAGAGATGGAAGCTCATATAGTTATTGCAATGGGTGGACGTGCTGCCGAAGCAATCAAGTTCCCGTCTGTAACAACAGGAGCTTCAAATGATATCGAGCAGGCCACCAGAGAAGCAAGAGCTATGGTTACTATGTATGGTATGTCGGATAAGTTCGGTATGGTTCAGCTTGAAGCTGTTACGGGAGAATATCTTGACAGACGTGCGGTTATGCAGTGCTCAGATGAGACAGCTACAAAGATAGATACAGAAGTTAAGAATATAGTAAATGCTGCTTATGAGAAGGCTTACAGAATTCTCAAGGAAAATGAGCACGTTCTTGACGCTATAGCTACATATCTGATCGATCATGAGACTATATCCGGTAAGGAATTTATGGATATCTTCAATCAGGTCACAGGTAAGAATATCGAAATAAAGATGAATGAAAAGGGTGAAGTGTTAAGCGAAAACTCTATGTTCACTTCAGGTTTCGATGTTGATCTCGAGAAGGCTGCCGATCTGAAAGAGGCTAAGAAAGCCCAGGAGAAGGCTGCTGAGAAGGAAGCTAAGAAGAAAAAGAAAAAAGAAAAGAAGGAAGCTGAAAAGAAGGCTGTCGAGAAAAAGGATGTAGAGAAGAGAGTCAGAGTTTACAGCTCTGAACCTGCTAATGAATCTGTACCGGATATTAAACCGGAAACCAAGCCGGAACCGGAACAGGAAGCTGAAAAGAAAACCGAACAGCAATCCAAATCCGACAACAATGAGAATCTTCCTTGGAACTAAGTAATTAAAGGGTAAGCATTAATGCTTACCCTTTGTTTTTTTGACTATCTGATTTTGCTTATTTTCTATTGAATCTGAAAGCATACTATTATCAAGCTTGCCGCTTTATGATTTTCTTGAATCTATAAACACTTTATTTAGATAATTCATCAAGAGTTCTGCCGTACGGAGGAAGGAATTCCTTCATGAAGTCTTCGACTTCGGGAAGCTCGGATGCAAGCGTGTCCAGTGCAGCTGATATAGTATCCTTGGCGGTACGGAATTCTCTGTTACCTGAATTCTCTTCTTCGATACATTTAATATAAGCAGAGAGTTTATCTGCGGCCTTGACGAGACGGCGCATATAGAGTTCGTTCTCGTCTGCATCTGCTGATTTCTTGAGTATTGACTCATACTCAGCTCTCAGATCTGAAGGAAGACGTTCGAGAAGCTTGAATTCGGCCATTCTTTCGACTTCCTTATATGCATCCTTCAGATGCTCATTGACGTATTTTACGGGGGTCGGCATATCGCCTGTTATTATTTCGGATGCATCGTGATATAGTCCGATGAGAGCAGCACGGCTTGCGTCGAGATTACGGTTATATCGTACATTTCCGATAGTACAAAGAGCATGTGCGATCATAGCGACTTCGAGAGAGTGCTCACTCAGATTCTCGCTTCTGGAATTACGCATCAGAGCCCATCTCTCGATATATTTCATTCTTGATATAGTTGCGAAAAAGTTGTATTCCATTGTATTTAACCTCGCTGAATAAAGTAGGTTTATGATAACAAATCAATCAGGGCTTTTCAATGGCATAACTGTTTTAATAAGTTTGTAATTGATAATTTATATGATTATTAAAGTGATTATGATATACTGAGTTTTGTGAATAAAGTATTATACAGTGAAGGATCAGGGGAAATGTTGAGAATACTGATTGTAGAAGATGAAGATGCGATAGCGAGAATGATCGCGGTTAATCTCGAGTGTTCGGGATATGAGGCGGTCGTGTTTAATAATGGTGCGGAGGCGGCCGAGGCTCTGGATGAGGATTCGGATTACAGTCTTGCACTGCTAGATGTTATGCTTCCGGGTATGGACGGCTTTCAGCTTTTCGAAGTTGTTAAGGCAAGGGGGATTCCGACGATATTCCTTACAGCAAAGGATGATATAGCATCCAAGGTTACGGGACTTAAGGGCGGAGCTGAGGATTATATAGTTAAGCCGTTTGAGGTTCTTGAACTGATGATCAGGATAGAGAAGGTTCTCGCAAGAACGGGAGCTCTTAATAATACCGAGAAGATATGCGGCCTTGAGGTGGATTTTGAAGCAATGACTGTAAAGAGAGACGGTGAAGAAATTCATCTTAAGACAATGGAGTTCAAACTTTTTGAAGTGCTCATCCGAAACAGGAATAAAGCTGTATCAAGAGAGAAGCTTCTCGCTATGGTATGGGGCGTTGATTTTATGGGCGAAACAAGGACTGTGGATGTCCATATAGGACAGCTCAGGAAGAAGCTTGGGCTTGAGGATGCAATAAAGACAATTCCTAAATTCGGTTACAGACTTGAGGTAGAATAGTGAAGCTGAAGAATAAACTTATAATAATTGTCTGTATTGCCGCTGCTGTAAGTGTTATGGCCAGCGGCATCGTTCTTTTATTGATGCTTCGAAGCAGTATGATACGCGATGCATATGGCGAGGCGATGATGGTAGCTGCGGAGAAGTTTTCGGATTTCGAGGATCTGATCGAAGAACGTGGCGGAACATCTGTTGATCAAAGGATAAAAATCTTTTATAAGAACGAAGGTAACTGGAGAAATGTGGTCTATAGTTCAGAGGGAGAGATATATAATCTCACTGTGTTTACCGAGGAACAGCTGGATTCTGCAGCTTATCAGATGAATGCGGGACTGGTTTCTACAGATAAAAGAGAAGAGCTTATCCATGAGGACGGAAGATATATAGTACACAGTAAGAGAATCGACGGATACACATTTTACAGGCTGTATGATATTACGGATGTATATAAGAAGGTGAACAGATATACGCTTTATTATGTTCTGATATCACTCGGAATGCTTGTTATAGTTATGATCATAACTATGTTTGTTTTGAGAGGGGTTCTGTCTCCGCTCAGTGCACTTACTGATGCTACGAATGATATGGCGGAGGGTGACTACTCGAAGCGTGTTGAAGTATCGTCTAAAGATGAGATCGGAACGTTAGCCGCACATTTTAATGAAATGGCGGAAGCTGTTGAGGAGAACAGCAGAAGGCTTACCCAGTCGGAGTATAAGAAGACTCTGATGATGGGAAATCTGTCACATGAGCTGAAGACTCCGATGACTGCAATCGCGGGATATGCGGAAACTCTGCTTACTACAAAGCTCAGTGAGGAACAGAAGAATGAGGCGCTTTATTACATTTATTCTGAGACAAACAGACTCGGTAGATTATCCAAGAAGATGATGCAGCTTCTCAGTCTATCGGAAGGTGAGATTGTGGAAAATAAGGATATAGATGCGACGGAGCTTCTGGAAAGTATTACCGAAACTATGTCGGTTAAGGTTAAGGAAAAAGAAATTCAACTGATAACCGAATGTGATGCGGAGATGATCCATACTGACGAGGACCTGATAAAGGATGTGATCATAAATCTTGTCGATAACAGTATCAAGGCAAGCAGTCCGGGCGGACGTATATGGGTCGGACTGAAGGATGAAAGTCTGATAGTAAGAGATGAAGGAATAGGTATTCCGGAAGAGGAGCTTGCTTCTGTTACCGAGCCTTTCTATATGGTGGATAAATCCAGATCGCGTAAGGAAGGTGGAGCGGGACTCGGTCTTTCTATAATTAAGCTGATAGTTGACAGACTTGGGCTCACGATGGATATATCCGGTAAGGTCGGTGAAGGAACTGTAGTAACGATACATAATTTACATTTTGTTTACAAAAACAGGAATACTTGATTTAAGATTTGGATGTATCTTTTTACCATGATATTTATTCCAAGGAGGGAAATGGTAAAAATGATTAAGAAGATTAAAGGGGCAGGATTTGCATTTATAATGGGGGCTATGATGGTGGCTGCGTCGGGATGCGGAAAGACCGAAGAGACAACCGCAGAAAGAGCACCGATCTCTGAAGGCAAGGTTATGGATGCCCTGATAGATGAAGCAGAGAATACGGAAGATAAGGTTGATTATACAACCGATAAGCCGGATGATCCGGATGATCCTGAAGGGAATACTGAAGGGGATGCAGAGGGTGATGTTGAAGGTGATGCTTATAGTAAGATCGATGAATTTAAAACTACACTTGAAAGTGATAATGGTGTAATAAGGGTTGAAGTCGAAGCACCGGTAAACATTAGAGAAAGCGAAAGTTATCCGATGGTGAAGGTTTCGAGAAAACCTATTGATAACGATTTTTTGAAGCTTGCAAAGGATATGCTTCTGGGTGATGTACAGCTTTATGACGGAATCAGGGTTATGGATCCGTGCTATGAAGAGATCGTGAAGGCTGGTAAGGCGGAAACCGAATTACAAGGACTCGATCTGAGTGGTCAGGTGTATTATGAGGATATCAAGGATTATCCGATTGAAACAGGACTTTTTAATGTTAATGCTTCGGCAGAGAAATACAGTGATGAACCTCATTACGGAGATTATTACATGGGGCTTATGCCGGATGGCGATATGTTTTACGGAGTAACAGATGGTTCTGACGGAAATTATGCAAGTATCACGGTTGTGAATTCCGAGAGGTACGGAAGCTCGCTGAAGTATTATAAGAACAAGGATTATTTTGTATCAAACGGCACAGTGCTTCCGGCCATGAATTTATGTGTGTGGCCGGTAGAAAAAGGGAAGAATTATCCATTTGATGAGAGTGTTAATCCAACGCCTTTTATGTATCCGCCTTCGGGAGATGGTGAAGATATCTATGATGAAGATGGAAATTATGTAGAGACGGTATTTTCAGGCGGCGTCGATCCGAATTTCACCGGATTTGTAGTTGAAGAGAGTAAAAATGAGACGAATAATATTTCCAAAGATGATGCGATAAGCCAGGCTGAAGATATCCTTGCCAAGCTCGGATACAGTGATCAGTATTCTGTAGTTTATGCTGAGGACAGTTATGTTATAAATGATGAGGATTCGAGGGAGAAAGGTGAAAACGAAAAATATTCGATCAATATGACAAGCGGAAGAGTATGGGATATTGTATATGAAAGATCGGTTAATGGGAATGCTGTTGAGGATTACGGAGAGAAGTTTTCGGAACAATATAGGTTGACCGGCAGTGGGAAACAGGTATGGTTCGGTGAATACATAGAGGTATTTGTTAATGATAACGGAGTCGTAGGTCTGTTCATAGGTGATCCGCTTAATGTAGATGAGGTTGTTGTAGAGAACAGCGGACTCATGGATTTTGAAGATATAAAGAAGATATATGAAGAGACACAGCTGGAGACTTTAAACCAGACACCGTTCTTTGATTCGATACTCGATGAGGAACCGGGACCGCTTGATGATGTTATCAAGATAAATGATATAAGACTCACCTATGCGAAAGCATCTGATCCGGATGATTTCAATACCGGATATCTGATTCCGGTATGGGATTTCAGCGGTGCTTGTTACGACAGCGAAGGAGGCATCAGATGCGAAGGAAGCTTCCTTCAGATAAATGCCATCGACGGAAGTATTTATAACTCGGAAGTGGGATACTAAGATCATCGGTCATCAATGACTTATAATTTTTTTGATAATATCTATTGACAATATAATAAACATCTGCTATTATCATATTATCGTAATGATAATAACGTTACGATAGCTATGATTCAGCATGATGAAAAAATATCGAAAGAATTACAATCGAGCATGTCTGAAAGAGTTTGCATGACCCGTTGTGATTCTTTCTGATTGTAAGAGAAAAATAATAGTTAATATTCTATGAAATGTGTATATGATGTAACATTTTATTAGAGAATATGGTATAATATTCTGCGTGTTTTTTTAAACGTACATTAAAGGATATGACCTGAATTTATAGAAAGTATTTGTGAGGAGGAAGAGATCATATGGATCCGATTAAAGATCAAGGCACAGCGATAACCAAAGAAGAGTTTGATTACGCACAGGATACGATTAAGAAGCTTTCCGATTATTTTGATTCAAAGGTAGTAGGCCAGCAGAATCTTAAGTTTGCACTGGTGGCTTCAATTATTGCAGACGGACATGTTCTTATAGAATCAGTACCGGGACTTGCAAAGACAACAGCAGCAAAAACCATTTCAGATGCTGTAGACGGTAAGTTTTCAAGAATCCAGTGTACACCGGATCTTCTTCCGAGTGATATTATCGGTACTCAGATTTATAATCAGTCAACCGGAAAGTTCGAAACTAACCTCGGACCTGTTTTTGCAAACTTTGTACTTCTTGACGAGATCAACCGTTCAAGTGCAAAAACTCAGAGTGCCATGCTTGAAGCGATGCAGGAGCGTCAGGTTACTATCGGCGGTGAGACATACAAAATGCCGGATGATGTATTCATAGTTATTGCAACACAGAACCCGATTGAGCAGGAAGGTACATATCTTCTTTCGGAAGCACAGACTGACCGTTTCATTATCAAGGAGAAGATTACATATCCTACTCCTGATGAAGAGGCAGAAATCCTTAACCGTATAGAGGCAGGAAGCATTAAGAAGACCCCTGCGGTTCTTACTATCAAGGATGTTGATAATGTTCAGTATATAGCTGACAGGGTTTATGTTGATCCTGTTATCAAGAAGTATATTTCATATATTGTTGATGCTACAAGACGTACAGATAAGCTTCTTCCAAAGGAATTCAGCAGATATGTAAGACTTGGAGCGAGCCCGAGAGCATCTATTGCATTCCTCAAGATTGCAAAGGCAGTAGCTCTTATTTACGGAAGAACATATGTTACTCCTGATGATGTTAAGCTCCTCAGATATCAGGTGCTTCGTCACAGAGTAGAGCTTAATTATTCAGCTGTTGCAGATAATGTAACTGTTGAGACGATCATCGATCAGATTGTAAATACAATTCAGGCTCCGTAGGCTGCGGTAACTTAGTAATGACTCAGTCGTCATTACGGGATGAATTAAACAATTAACAAGTTTGTAAATGTGCCTGATACATTGGACGGCACAGTTAAAGGGAAGATAGATGGATTATGATAATCTCTCAAAAATAAGAGCTCAGGTTGCTCTTTATACAAACAGAAAGACTTCAAATGTTCTTGATGGAGATTTTACTTCTATATTCAGAGGACGAAGCCTGGATTTTGATGATCTCAGGGAGTATGCCTATGGAGATAATATCAAGGATATAGACTGGAAGTCTTCTTCAAAGACCGGAAAGACTCTTGTCAGAAGATTTATTGCAGAGAGAAAGCATAATATTCTCTTTGTTGTAGACACGGGTACGAAAATGGTCGCCGATACTTCACAGTTTGAAGAAAAGTCAGAGATTGCAATTGATGCATTCGGAACAATTGCATATCTGGTTGATAAACATGGTGATGATTTCGCACTTATGCAGGATACAGACGGAGGAATAGATTTCAGTTATTTCAAGTCAGGAGCTGCACATTTCGAAAATCTGATGACAAGATGCAGGCAGAATATAGGACGTGACGGTAAGAAGGGCATTAGGGGCCTGATTGATTATATTTCCGATCATATCAGAAGAAATATGGTCATAATTCTGATCACGGATATGGCCGGAATGGCTGAACTTGATGAGAAGATACTTCGTAAGATCACTGTAAATAACGATCTTTTGGTCATCAATATCGATGATGCATATATGTATGGCTATGATGTATATGATGTCGAGAAGAAAAGATATGAAGATGACTATACAGCACATAGGGAGAGACTTTATCAGGCTGAGTGGAGAGATCGTACAAGCAGATACAACAGACTTGAACAGCTTTACAGGAGATATGGTGTATCACTTGTTACAGTTGCGAAAGAGTCAGAGATTATAGATAAAGTAGTTGAACTATTTGAAAGGCACAGGCATGAGAACATCGGTTGAGCTTCAGGATACATTTTCATATTCGATCATCTGGATCATCTTAGCTCTGCTGCTCCTTGCTGCTGTTATTTTTCTTCAGGTTTTCTTCCGCAAGAAATTCGGAGATCGGCTTAAACGTCCGAAGAAGATCAAAGTGAAGAAAGCGAAGGGAAAGAATCTTGCGGAAATAAGGTACAGGTACCTTGGAGAAATGAGCAGGATAGAGGGTGAGCTTCGAAACGGAAAGATTACGATAAGAAAAGCTTACAGCAGTATGAGTACATGTATACGTGGTTTCGTATATGAAGCAACGGGTATTCCTGTTGATAAGTATACGCTGGCTGAGATCAGACAGGTTGGAATTCCTGCGCTTACACAGCTTGTAGAAGAATATTATGAGCCGGAGTTTGCGCGTTTTACTTATGCAGATATCAATCAATCATTATATAAGACCAGAAAGGTTCTGGAATTATGGCAATAAAATATCCATTATTACTGAAGATAGGAATACCGGTTGTTATTGTAGCCTTTGTTCTTCTTCATGTAATCAAAAAGAAAACAAAATATAAAGGCGGAGTTCGTGCAGCAAATACAGCATTTGCACGTCGGCTCCCGGAATACAAGAGATATAAAGATATTCAGCTTTTCCTCAGAGTTGCGATGGAGTTTTGTATCATGGTTGCGATAATTGCGACACTGGTGCTTCTTGCAAGACCGGTCAAGACAGAGGTAGTAAGTAACGGAACCAAGAAGAGAGACATCTATCTTAATCTTGATGTTTCATATTCTATCTGTTATCTGAACTATGATCTGGTTGATGCACTTGAGGATGTTGTAAAAGGTCTGGACGGTGACAGGTTCGGTATTACGATATATAATACCTCGACCGTATTATATGTTCCGATGACAGATGATTATGATTTTATCATCAGAAAGCTTGAAGAGCTGAAAGACTATTTCGCTCTTCAGAAAGAGTATATGACTCTTCTGTACTCCGAAGGTTACGGAGCTGATGATTTTGATTATGACAGGATGTATGAGCTTGAGGATGCTCTTGAGTATTATGATGCAGGTACTCTTGTAAATAACTACAAGAAGGGAAGTTCTCTTATAGGTGAAGGACTTGCATCATGTCTTTACAGTTTTCCTCATCTTGATGATGAATCAAGGACAAGAATTATCATCATGTCAACCGATAATGCAGAGAGACGTATCGGAAGGCCGCTTGTTGAACTTGATGAAGCCGCTGATCTCTGTGCGAAGAACGATGTAACTATTTTCGGATTATTCCCTAACGAGGATAATTTTGAAATAACAAATGATTATAATGATGATTACAATGCACTTGCAAGAGATATGAAGGCTAATGTAGAGAAGACCGGTGGAGTTTTCTATATGCAGAGTGATTCACTTCCGGTAAAGGATATTGTTAAGGATATTCAGTCACAGAAGGTTATGGAAGTAAATGAAATAACTATTACAAAGGTTGTGGATAAGCCGGTGGTTCCTGCAATCATACTGTTGTTATCGATATTATTACTTATTATTATGGGAGCGATGATTCTATTATGATTAATCCTATCGTGCCGCTTATCGTAGTTATCCCATTAATGCTCCTGATACTGGGAGGATATACCTACGGAGTGGTAAAAAATAAAAATGATATTTTTCTCAAGATACTGAAGATTGCCAGAGTGTTTGTGGTAATGGCCATGGTATTTCTGATCAATCTCAGAATAATGGGAAAAAGATATAATGTGGATGTCGAGATGAAGAACATCGATGTACTGTTTGTAGTTGATACTACGATCAGTATGTGGGCAGAGGACTCAAACGGAAACGAACCGAGAATGAATGCGGTTCTCCGTGACTGCGAACACATTATGGACAGCCTTTCGGGAAGTAACTTCTCACTTATAAGGTTTGATAACAGATCGCAGATACTTGCTCCGTTCACTCAGGATAGCAGAAATGTGTCGGATGCTTTTTCGACTATTGCTACTCCGGATCGTTATTACGCAAGAGGAACAACTCTGAATGCTGCATATAACGATATGGGTGAAATGCTTACTTCATCCTCAAAGAAGGAAAACAGATCAACTATAGTATTCTTCATCAGCGACGGTGAGGTTACTGCTGAAGATAAAGAAGTTATGTCTTTTGCCGGACTTGAGGGACTGATCGACGGAGGAGCTGTTCTCGGATACGGTACCAAGGAAGGCGGTAAAATGTATGACAAGGGATCTCATCAGTATATTCAGGATCCCGAGACAGGTAAGGAAGCTTTATCCATCATGAACGATGTTACTCTTCGTGATCTTGCGGAAGAGATGGATATTGAGTACATTTATATGGATGATCCTTCGAATATCGAGTATCTGTTGGATTCTATCAAGAGCGGAAGTACAATGCAGATGGCCAGCAGCGATAATGTAAGCTATGAGGATACATATTTTTACTATGCGGGAGTACTTCTTGCTTTCCTGCTTATTGAAATGGTTATCATTGTGAGAAAAGGCCGTGTTTAATTTTTAACGGGTGATGATATGGATAATAAACTGAATTCTGATCGCAGAAGAATAGAAAAATTAAAAATCGAGAATCCGAGAAGGTTTATGCTGTTTATTGATATAGCGTGTGGAATTATGCTGATAGCAGCAATCTTTCTGGGAACAAGATTTATCTTAAATGAGATTTTCAGATCAAGATATAATCATCAGATATACAGCAATGATTATGAAGAGAGTCTCCTTAAGCTGAATTTTCCTGAAAGCTATCTTCCTTATTACAATCTCGGAAATGCGGAATATAAGAACGGTAATTATGACAGAGCTATCTCAAATTATAAGAAAGCTCTTGAGCTCGGACCTCAGCATAATCATGAGAAGGAATGTGATATAAGAGTTAACTTGGCACTTGCCATGCTTGCAAAGATTGACTGGGCAAACATGAAGACCCAGAAGGATGGCCAGCGTGCCATAAAGCAGCTTAAAGCCGCAAGAAATGTACTTACAGAGGAAGGCTGTGCTAATCCGGACGATCCGAATGGACATAATGCGGAAGCAGAACAGCTGAAAGCGGATATAGATAAGATGCTTGAAGATATGCAGCAGAACAGCAATCAGTCTGAGGATAATCAGGAACAGGATGATCAGGGACAGGGAAATCAGGAACAGGAACCTGATAAGAAAGAGAATTCTCAGAGAGAGAAAGAGATACAGGATGCTCTTGATAATCAGAAGAAGGATACAATGCAGGAGCGTCAGAAGACTCAGGATGATATAGATAACGAGCAGCAGACCGGTGGCGGCTACAGTTCGTATGATGGAAAACCTTGGTAAAAAAGATATTAACAGCCAGTCATGCTTAAATCTGAGCAGGCTGGCTGCTTTTTTGTTTCAACGGCTGCATGCAAAATATATTCAAACGTACTGCATACAAATATATTCAAACGGCTGCATGCAAATTAATACTTGCACAACCGGGGGTTTCTGTTTATAATACAACATGTCTTTCGAGACGAAAAATGCTTCCGTGGCTCAGTTGGTAGAGCAATTGATTCGTAATCAATAGGTCGTCGGTTCGAGTCCGATCGGGAGCTATAATTATGCTTAAAGTCCACGGAAAAACCCGTGGACTTTTCTTTTATCGGATACGTGTAAAAAATTCATAAAAAAATTCAATAAAAATAACTTTTTTTGTTCTTGCCTTTTTCGGGCGATTAGGGTACGATATGGAGTAATCATTTTTTAACATATATATCAGATTAAACAGAATGGAGGAAAGTTCAAATGGCAACCTATATCACAGAACCGTCAAGAACATTTAACGAATATCTTCTTATACCGGGATATTCATCAAGTGAATGCATTCCGGCAAACGTAAGTCTTAAGACTCCACTTGTTAAGTTTAAAAAAGGTGAAACCTCAGCTATCGAGATGACGATACCTATGGTATCTGCTATCATGCAGTCTGTATCAGGTGACAGACTTGCGTGTGCACTCGCGAAGAGCGGAGGTGTTTCTTTTATTTACGGCTCACAGTCCATCGAGGATGAAGCAGCTATGGTTGCCAGAGTTAAGAGCTATAAAGCGGGCTTTGTAAAGAGTGATTCCAATGTAAGCCCTGACAGTACGCTTGCAGACATCATTGAGATGAAGAAGAAGTCAGGACATTCAACTGTAGCAGTTACAGCTGACGGAACTCCTGAAGGAAAGCTTGTAGGTATCGTATCAAGCAGAGATTACCGTGTAAGCCGTATGAAGCCGGATACAAAGGTATCTGATTTCATGACACCGCTTGAGAAGCTTATCACAGCTAAGGACGGTATCACACTCAGTGAGGCAAATGATATTATCTGGGATAACAAGCTCAACTCACTTCCTATCGTTGATGATGCAGGAAAGCTCGTATCATTCGTATTCCGCAAGGACTATGATGAGCATAAGGATAATCCTGGCGAGCTCCTTGATCAGCATAAGAGATATATCGTAGGTGCAGGTATCAATACAAGAGATTACGCAGAGAGAATTCCTGCACTTGTAGAAGCAGGCGTAGATGTACTTTGTATCGACTCCTCTGAGGGATTTTCAGAGTGGCAGAAGCTCACACTTGAGTGGGTTAGAGAAAAGTACGGAGATACAGTTAAGATCGGTGCCGGAAATGTAGTTGATGCCGAGGGATTCAGATTCCTCGCAGATGCAGGTGCTGACTTCATCAAGGTCGGAATCGGAGGCGGTTCAATCTGTATCACAAGAGAGACAAAGGGTATCGGCCGTGGACAGGCTACAGCCCTTATCGAAGTATGTAAGGCAAGAGATGAGTACTTCGAGGAGACAGGCGTATATGTTCCTGTTTGTTCAGATGGTGGTATCGTTTACGATCATCACATCACACTTGCACTTGCCATGGGAGCAGACTTCGTAATGCTTGGAAGATATTTTGCAAGATTCGATGAGAGCCCGACAGAGAAGCTCCTTGTTAACGGCAATTACGTTAAGGAGTACTGGGGCGAAGGTTCTAACCGTGCAAGAAACTGGCAGAGATACGATCTCGGCGGAGATAAGAAGCTCAGCTTCGAAGAGGGTGTTGATTCATACGTTCCATATGCAGGACCGCTGAAGGACAACGTAGACAGAACTCTCAGCAAGGTTAAGTCAACTATGTGTAACTGTGGTGCACTTAATATCAAGGATTTCCAGAGCAAGGCTAAGCTCACACTTGTTTCTTCAACAAGTATCGTTGAGGGTGGCGCTCATGATGTAATCCGTAAGGAGCACGGTTCAGGAGACAACAGCTGATTGTAAGTTACAGTCAGTTGATATATAATCGAGGGGTAGCGGAAACAATTCAGAGGAGGTATTTATAATGAAAATCTTTAAATGTGCAAAGTGCGGTAATATTTTTACATATTTCAACAAGGACGCATGTGACCTTAAGTGCTGTGGAGAGACTACAGTAGAGCTTGTTCCGAATACATCGGACGGTGCAGGTGAGAAGCATGTTCCAGTAATTTCTGTCGATGGCAAAAAGGTTACCGTTAAGGTTGGAGAGGTTGCTCATCCTATGCTTGATGCTCACTATATTACATGGGTTATCATTGAGACAAAGGAAGGCAGTCAGATCAAATATCTTAAGCCGGGTGATGAGCCACAGGCTGAGTTCGTTTTATCTGATTCCGATGAGCTCGTTGCAGCTTATGAGTACTGCAATCTTCACGGGCTTTGGAAAGCGGAAGCATAGCATATTTATTCATTCTGAAATTAATAAAAAATCTTTAAGGGAGCTGTTTTTATCAGCTCCCTTTTGTGTTAAAATATATATTGGAGAGTTGTTTATGTTCAGAGGTGCAGCTTATGAAGATTCAATTCATCGGAATATTATTCGGTTTAAGCCTTCTGATGCTTCTTTGTATAGTCGGAGCATTTAAGGATAAGCGAAAGCTTGCTGTGGACGTCAGAGG